>OFFK01000150.1_pt1 | contig 57633 bp, 48 predicted proteins | sample 1521361 | NCBI WGS metagenome assembly OFFK01 (sample SAMEA3504096, study PRJEB24116) | mouse gut metagenome | biome: mouse gut; feature: mouse-associated habitat; material: faeces | place: Denmark | collected 2011 | reverse complement strand
CCCGTCACAAGGCCCCAGCCGCACACCCTTCCCTCTGACTGACTACGGTTTTGGCCGGCCTACAGGGATTTCTTGTTTTTGTTATTTAGAGTAATTTTTACCGGGCAGGTATCTAATAACGCAGTCAGGAGTCATGGCAGAGGAAAGTTCGCTGTAGTACTAGGAGGTATATGTTTGGCTGGTTTACACGAAAGAAAGGAGGGGGCTGTAATGCAGGGGTTTTTGATGAAGCCTAAAATTGATTTTGCTTTTAAAGAAATTATGACAGACGAAAAAGCCCGTATTGGTTTTTTGTCAGCTGTACTCAAGCTGAAACCGGAACAGATTAAAGAGTCGCGGATTTTAAACACAAATCTACGCAAGGAACATGAGGATGACAAGCAGGGTATATTAGATGTCCGGCTGCTATTGAATAATGACAGGGAGATTGACATAGAAATACAGCTTTCTGAATTAAAGGTTTGGGCTGACCGTTCTTTGTTCTATCTGGCAAAGATGTTTATAGAGCAGATAAAGCCGGGGGAGAGTTACCGGGTATTTAAAAAATGTGTTAGTATTAGCATTTTAGATTTTATATTGTTTCAGAGTGAAGAAGATTTTTATTCCTGTTTTCATATTTGTGAGGATAACCGTCATTTTCTTTATACGGATAAGATGGAGTTTCATGTTATAGAACTTCCCAAGCTGCCAAAGGAGTTAAAGGAAGGCAGTACGGACATTGAACTTTGGGCAAAATTTATTAATGCGGAAAGCAAGGAGGAATTTGATATGCTGGCACATAAAGATCCATATATTGAAAGCGCATACCAGAAACTGCAGGTTATCAGCCAGGATCAGGATAAACGTATGAAATATGAGGCAAGGGAGAAAGCGCTTCGGGATTATCATGAAGGTTTAATGGAAGCAGAAGAACGCGGAGAAAAGCGCGGAGAAAAACGCGGAGAAAAGCGGATTAATAAGTTAAACGCAATGCTGATACAGGATGGACGTTTGGATGAATTAAAGCGTGCAACAACAGATAAGGCGCTCCAACAGCAGCTTATGACGGATTATGGGATATTCTAACTGAATATTGTTTTTACGTTAAATGTTTCACACTCCTCTGGATTATTCATGCAATCTATGGTAGTATTTACATAGTTTCATGCGTTTTCCAAAGGAGTGTTATTTTATTATGGAAAATATTATACATATCAGGCGAAATCAAACGCCGATCCATTCGATTGACGAATTTATGGCAAAGAAAAGCAGCGTATCCCAGGGCGTAAAAGAAGTTTGCTTTGTACGCTTAGTCGGTACAAACGCATCCTTAGCGTCCGACATCCGCCGGATAGATTCCGAGATGATCCTGCGCATGTCAAAGGAGCCGGATTTTATCTATCACCGGGCCGTCCGTCCGCCGGTACTAAGCAGCCCGGAAGATATCGCATATTACGGCGCGCGCTGTGAGGAATGGGCTTTGAGCCAAAAGGAAACCGCTTCGTCTAAGGTATTCGGAGAAAATACGGTGTATAACCGGCTGCTTGGCGGCGCGTTAAAACAGACCGCGGAGTTTTACGCCGCAGACCGTCCGTCGCTGAGCGCGTCCATGGAGAAAAACCTGATTGTCAAAATGCTGTTCTGGCATGACAGCCTGCTTGGCTGCTTGCCAGGCCGCTGGGAAGAGCGTCTTACCATAAAACTGGTACTGTCCGACCTTGTAATGGAACAGGAATATCTTTTTGCATGTCTGCTCACCCTGTTAGGGTATGACGTATTATTACTGCAGAGCAAAGCGGACATATCCGAAAAACAGGACGCGCGCGGCCTGTCGCAGAAATTAGCGCTGGGAGCATTCGGAAACCCCGGCATTCCGCCCTTTAACCGGGAACAGGCGGCAGGAGCGGCAGAGCGGTATGGGTCGTCCGGTCCGCCTGCCGCGGTAAAGCTTCCGCCCCGCCCCGGCACGCCGTCCCCGGAAGCGGAACACCATACGCAGCCTGCAGGGGCATCTTGTCCCGTCACAGTAAAAATCCCGCCGCGTCCCGGCGCAAAAACGCAAACATCTGCAGCAGCCGGGACATCGGCACGGCAAACCCGTCCGGTAACGGTAAAGCTGCCCGCCCGTCCCGGCCGGGCGGCAGGACAGCCGGATAAAACGGCAGTTATGCCGGCTCAATCGGCAGAATCCGGTTCCCGGGCAATGAGGCTTCCGCCTCACCCGGGCCGGAGTGGCGGAAAGTCTGGTTCGGCCGCGCTCGTATCCTCCCGTCCGGGAGCAGGAACGGCTGCAAATGCGGTATCCCGCCCGGCAGCAGGAACGGCCGCGCCTGTATCCTCCCGCCCCACAACAGGTTCTGCGTCAAATGCGGCAGGCCCGCCCGCAGAAAAAAGCTTTGAGGAACTTGCGCTTCTTGCCGCGTCCGTCGTTATGATTGCCATACACGGCGCAAACGGCGATGTAATCGGCACAGGTTCCGGCATTATGGTGGGCAGGGACGGCTACATTCTGACCAATAACCACGTAGCGTCCGGCGGCAGGTACTATTCCGTCCGTATCGAAGACGACGAAACGGTATATACGACGGATGAACTGATCAAATACCATTCCACCCTGGATCTTGCCATCCTGCGCATTGACCGCAGGCTGACGCCGCTGCCTGTTTACCGGGGCAAAGCCCCGCTTGTGCGCGGGCAGAAGGTAGTTGCGATCGGAAGCCCCTTAGGGCTGTTTAACTCCGTATCCGACGGCATCATTTCGGGCTTCCGCAACATCGACGGCGTGGATATGATCCAGTTTACCGCCCCGACTTCCCACGGAAGCTCCGGCGGCGCAGTGTTAAATCTGTACGGCGAAGTCATCGGCATCAGCACCGCAGGCATTGACGCGGGCCAGAACATCAACCTGGCAATGGGGTATGAGTGCATCAGCCGCTTTATCAGCGGTTTTGTGTAGAAAACCAGACACGTATTGGAAGTGAAAAAACAATGTTTGAGCGTAGAAAAATTCAAAAACCTGAAGATTATTTCCTGCCCCTGTCCGGCAGGCGTGAAAAAGGGGTTTATTTTTACCGGATTAACAGCCATAATCCGGCAATTGAGGAATTTTTAATAAATTTTTATGAAACAGCCAGGCGTTTTGGTGTTATTATAGAAGGAAGGATCCAAAATCCGGACGAAAAAAACCTGTCGTATTTTGAAGAAGTCATGGGGCTTTCCTTCGCCCTGCGGGAAGACTTTTTTGCGGACAGCCTCAAAAAATGGCTGCCGCGTATGGATGCGCGCCAGCGCAACAACGTCGCGTCCTGTATCTGCCGCACGTTAAACGGCCTGAAAGCCGCCGGGAAGAACGAAAACATGCTCAAAAACGCATACATTAAGTTTATGTGCTGGCTCTATTATAAATTTGAGCGGATTGTTAACCGCCTCGGCGACGACGCGCTTCCCAAAATATTATACGAAGGGGAAATCAGCAAATATGAGCTTTTGATGCTTTCCGTATTGTCGGACGCCGGATGCGACGTCATTTTGCTGCAGTACCGCGGAGATGCGGGCTATTTAAAAACCGATCCCGGCTCGCAGTATTCGGACGCGCTCCCGCTTCCGGACGGCAAAGCGTTCCCGCCGTACTTTAATTTAAAATGGCTGCAGGATAAGCTGCGCGCAAACGCAGACAAAGAACGGCTTTACGGCACAAAGCCGCAGCTTTTAAACTGTACAAACGCCTGGATCAGCGGCAGCGGGCTTTCGGATATCGAAAAAAGCCCGGAAAGCCGCGGCAGCGATCCGAACCTGTTTTACAACTGCTTTCTCAGAATCAAAGGCGTGGAGGATAAGCTGACTTACGGAAACGATTTGTACCGGTTCCAGCTTGCGTTAAAGCGCGCCGGGCGGAAGCCTGTCATTGTGGAAAACGGGATTGCCCCGCCGTCTCCGGAAGAAATCCGCGCAATCAGCCGCAAAAATTACACAAAGCAGGATCAGATGATCCTGGATTTGTCAGCCAATTTAAAAGATAACGGCAACACCGAATTAAAACGCCTGATGCGCAAAGCGTTTGTGGATATCCTCTTAGAAGAGGGCGGCGAAGACGGCGTGAACTTAAACAGGCTGACCAATAAAGCCGTCTATCTGTTATGTTTCTTAAAGCGGTACCAGGCAGGGCTGTTCGCCGGAAGCAAAATTATGCCGTCTGGCTGCTTTATCCTGCTTGGCGGCTGCCGGAATGAACACGAAGCGCTGTTTGTCCGGTTTCTGTCGCGCCTTCCGGTAGATGTGCTGCTGCTGGTTCCGGATTTAAGCATAACCTGTATGCTGCAGGATAAGATGCTCTACGAAATCAGCTTCGGAGAGTCTCTTGCGCTTTCCCGTTTTCCCACCGAAGACGGGGAACTTACGGCGGGGACGGCGGCATACCATGCCGAGCGGGAACTGGATTCCATTATGTACCAGGATTCCGGCATGTACCGAAACCGGCAGTACCAGAAGGCAAACACGGTCACTCTGCGGACGACCTATGAAGAAATCGCGCTGCTTTGGGATCAGGAGTTAAAATACCGCCCGAATTTTGACGTTACGGATTCCGTAGTCAATGTCCCGGTGCTCTATGCCAAAATTTCCGGCGTAAAAGACGGTATGATCCAGCAGTACTGGGCGGATGTGAAAGCGCTTGTGACGCAGGATACGCTTGTGATTTCATCCGTCCCGTATATCGGCTCTTCCGATCCGAACCCGATGCGGGCGCACGCCGTGGAGTTTTTGAAAAACGGAAGGCTGCTGCGGGATAAAATCAAAGCCCATCCGGCATATCAGTACGGTTATCTGCGGGAGGAAATCCAGGAGCATATATTCGATAAGCTGGCTCTTTTGCTTTCACAGAAAACCGTTAAAGGGATGTTTGAAAACGGTACGGAATACACGGTCATTGCAACCGTACTCAACCTCAATAAAGACATCATAAGGATGATCCAGCGGTTTGATTTCACCAAAAAGAACCCGAAGCTGGTGTTTATCCTGACGGCCGAGCAGATTTTGTCGTTAGAAGACACCATCCTTGCGGCGTTTTTAAACCTGGTGGGGTTTGATATCCTGTTTTTTGTACCCACCGGATACTTAAGCATAGAAAAATATTTCAGCAAAAAAGGCATGGAAGAACACCAGATCGGGGATTATATGTATGATTTAAAAGTTCCCGGTTTTAAAATAAAGCCTGCCGGGGCAAAACCGACCTGGCGCGATAAAATTTTTAAACGGGGGAGGTAAGAAGGGATGTAATTTGGGCAAAGGCTGCGCAGACGGCATTTCGCAGGAAAAGGCAGAATTTTGTTTTAGAAATAAAAAATGTAAAAGTTGGAGGGAACGAACATGAGTAACGTCCGGTTGCCAAGGGGCGAAAAGAAAAGAACGTATAAGAGAATCGGGATGAAAGTAGGGCGCGTCGTTGTTATTATGCAGCTGATTTCCGGCCTGCTGGCAGTAACCGTCTGTGTCTTAATATTCAATTCCTTGATTACAGGCATGCTGGAGGATCGGTGCACAAACGGTACAAATATGCTGATGCAAGAATTTGCCGCCAGAGAAGACGGAGAAGATATGACGCAGACCCTGGATAACTTAAAAGAACTTATGGGCTGTGAATTTACGGTATTCGAGGGCGATACCAGAGCCTATACCACAGTCCTTAAGGACGGGGAACGGGCGGTAGGGACCAAGCTGTCACAGGAACTGAGCGCCATTGTATTAGAACAGGGAAAATCATATGTGGGTGAGGCGGATATCCTGGATGAAGAATATCTGTGCTCCTATGTTCCGACAAAGGGAGCCGACGGGCAGGTTAACGGCCTGGTTTTTGCCGGGATCTCCATGGCACAGTCCCGGCATGAAACGCTCAGCGCTATTTTCTGGTCGGGGATTGTGAGCGCTATAACGATTTTTATCTGCGTCCTCGTTCTGGCTGCATACTTAAAGAAGCGGGTATCCGGGCCTCTGGGAGAAATTACCCAGGTGGCTTTGCGCCTTGAGGAAGGCGATCTGGGATTAAGCAGCGGGGAAGAGGTGCGTGTCAATGTCTGTTCCAATGATGAAATCGGCATGCTGGGAGAAATATTCAAAGATACCATGCACCGTCTGCGGGGATATATCGGCGAAATCGGCGAGGTGCTCGGGTCAATCGCAGACGGTAACCTGACCGGAACCGCAAAGCAGGATTATAAGGGCGATTTTCTGTCCATCAAACAATCGTTAGAAAGCATCCAAAAAGGGCTGAACAACACAATGGGACAGATTGCGACAAGCGCCGAGCAGGTGTCTTCGCGTTCCGAGCAGGTATCCGGCAGCGCCCAGGCGCTGGCCCAGGGAGCCACCGAACAGGCCAGCTCGGTGCAGGAAATATCCGCCACCATTGCAAATCTTTCCGAAAATGCCAGGCAGACTGCGGATAATGCAGTGGAAGCCGGAAAGCTGGTCAACCAGGCGGGCGCGCAGCTGGGCGTAAGCATGGACTATACCAAAGACTTAAATGTTGCAATGGAAAATATGTCTAATTCATCCAAAGAAATCAGCGCCATTATCGCTTCCATTGAGAATATTGCGTTCCAGATCAATATTCTGGCATTAAACGCCGCGGTAGAGGCGGCGCGGGCGGGCGAAGCCGGCAAAGGGTTTGCCGTGGTAGCCGATGAAGTGGGCAGCCTGGCGGCCAAATCCGACGAAGCCGCCAAGGCGACCAAGGAACTGATTGAAAGTTCCATTACCGCCGTTACGGAGGGGGCCCGCGCGGTAAAACGGGTTACGGAAGCTCTTGAAGAAACAAACCGGATTGCCGGCGGCGTAACGTCCCGGATGACGGTAGTGGTGGACGCCGTAGAAGATCAGACGACCGCCATCACCCAGATTACAAGCGGCATGGAACAAATCTCCGCCGTTGTGCAGAACAACTCTGCGACAAGCGAAGAATGCGCCGCCGCCAGCCAGGAACTGAGCGCCCAGGCAGGGCTGTTAGAGGGGCTGATGCGTTCATTCCGGCTTAAGGATACGCACTAATAATACATAAAGGGGCGGCCGGCGCAGCCGTCCCGGCATGATGCATTTTAGAGAGGAAGGCAGTATGGGATTAAATTTCAGTAAAGCGGCGGTAATGCAGCAGCCCGCCGCAGAATCAAAAAACGAAATTGTGCAAAGCTACGACATTGTCGAAGACAGAAAGCAGATGAATGAGGTTCTGACCGGCACCCAGGAAGTCGACGCGCTTGTCAGCGCCATTGAACTTGACAACTTAGAAACCATCGTATCGTTTGGCGCGGAAGCGGCGGAAGAAATTTCCAAAGCGTCCGACGTCGTATTAAACAGCATGAACATGTCCCAAATCGACGATTCCAGCGAAATGTTAAATACGCTCGGAAAAATTATGTCCAAGTTCGACATTGAAGAGCTTCAGGAAAATCCGGGGCTGTTTAACAAGCTGTTCGGGAACATGAGAAAGCAGCTGGATAAAATTCTGGCAAAATATCATACTATGGGCGAAGAGGTAGACAAAATCTATGTCCAGCTAAAACAGTACGAATCGGAAATTAAGCAGTCCAACCGCAAATTGGAACAGATGTTTGTGGCAAACGTCAATTACTATCACGATCTGGTCAAATACATACTGGCCGGGGAACAGGGCTGCCGCGAAATCGAAGCGTATATCGAACAGCGGCAGGCAGATATGCAGAGTACAGGAGACATGTCGATTCAGTTCGAGCTGCAGAGCTTAAACCAGGCGCTGCAGATGTTAGAGCAGCGGACACAGGATCTGCGGACGGCGGAAAGCGTAGCGATGCAGTCCGTGCCGATGATCAAAACAATGGAATTTTCCAATATGAACCTGGTCCGTAAAATCAATTCCGCGTTTATCGTAACGCTTCCGGTCTTCAAGCAGGCGCTTGCGCAGGCAATTATGTTAAAACGCCAGCGTATCCAGGCAGAGGCCATGTCCGCGCTTGACCAAAAGACCAACGAAATGCTGATCAAAAACGCACAGAATACCGTAGAGCAGTCGAAAATGACGGCGCGTATGGCGTCCGGCAGTTCGATCAAGATTGAAACCTTAGAAACAACCTGGAAGACAATTGTAGACGGGATCAACGAAACCAAGCAGATCCAGGACGACGCAAGGAAAAAACGCGCGGAGGATCAGGTCAGGCTTGAGAACATCAAACAGGAGTTTAACAGGATGTATCATATGCCAAACAAAAAATAGGAGGAGGAAATTTCTATGCCAATCAGTTTATCAAAAGGACAGAAAGTGGATTTGACCAAAGGGAACCCGGGCTTAAAAAGTATTATGGTCGGCCTTGGGTGGGACGTAAACGCGTTCGATTCCGGCGCGGATTTTGACCTCGACGCCGCGGCGTTTCTGCTGGGCGCAAACGGCAGGTGCCCGACCGAAAAAGAATTTATCTTCTACGGGAACTTAGAACATAGCAGCGAATCCGTCAAACATATGGGCGACAACTTAACCGGGGAAGGCGAAGGGGACGACGAGGAAATCCATGTCGATCTTGCCAAAATTCCCGCCAATGTCGAAAAAATAGCGTTTACGGTTACCATATACGAAGCGGAAACCAGGCGGCAGAATTTCGGCCAGGTGTCCAATTCCTATATCCGGATTGTGGATCAGACGACAGGGACAGAGCTTATCCGCTACGATCTGGGGGAGGATTTTTCGATTGAAACGGCGATTGTCGTAGGAGAATTATACCGCCACAACGGCGAGTGGAAGTTCAATGCCATCGGCAGCGGGTTCCAGGGCGGGCTTGCGGCGCTCTGCGGGCATTACGGCATCGAAGTAGCGTAACAATCAGCAAACCGAAAGGAGGCAGTTTATGCCAGTTAGTTTAAAAAAAGGACAGAAAGTCAGCCTGACCAAAGATAACCCAGGATTGTCAAAGGTTGTCGTCGGCTTAGGCTGGGATGTAAACGCATTTGACACCGGAGGCGATTTTGATCTGGACACCGCGGCATTTTTGCTGGCGGACACGGGCAAAATTACAAAATCCGAAGATTTCGTATTTTACGGCAACTTAAACCATCCGTCCGGAAGCGTGCAGCACTTAGGCGACAACCGCACCGGCGCAGGGGAAGGAGACGACGAGCAGATTAAAGTAGATTTGTCGGCGGTGCCGGCGGAGATCACCAAAATCGCGTTTACCGTAACCATTTACGAGGCGGAACAGCGCAGCCAGAATTTTGGCCAGGTAAACAACGCGTTTATCCGCATTTATAACGAAGCGACCGGGGAAGAAATGCTGCGTTACGATTTGGGGGAAGATTTCTCCATCGAAACGGCGGCGGTCTTCGGCGAACTGTACAAAAACGGCGGCGAATGGAAGTTCAACGCAATCGGCAGCGGCTACCAGGGCGGCCTTGCGGCGCTGTGCGCCAACTTCGGCGTAGAACTGGAATAGGAGGGAAATCAGATGTCAGTAAGTTTACAAAAAGGGCAGAAAGTCAGTCTGTCAAAAGATAACGCGGGCCTTTCCAAAGTGTTAATCGGGCTTGGCTGGGACGAGGCAAAGCGTTCCAAAGGCGGGTTTTTCGCGCCGAAGCCGCAGCCGATTGATTGCGACGCATCGGTACTGATGCTGCAGGGCGGAAAGCTGCGGGATAAATCCGATATCGTTTATTTCGGCAACCTGTCGCATAAAACCGGGACGGTACAGCATATGGGCGACAACTTAACCGGCGCAGGAGAAGGCGACGACGAGCAGATCATCGTAGACTTATCTAAAATTCCGGCGGAATACGACAGGATTGTGCTGGTCGTAAACATTTATGAAGCCATGAAGCGCAACCAGCATTTCGGGATGATCCAGAACGCGTTTATCCGTCTGGTGGACGGCAGGAATAATAATGAAATGTGCAAGTACAACCTGACCGACGATTATTCCGGTATGACCGCCGTAATCTTTGGCGAGGTTTACCGTCATAACGGCGAATGGAAATTTAACGCCATCGGGCAGGGAACAAACGATCCCGGCTTAGGGCAGCTTGCAAACCGCTACGTATAAGGAACAGAAACAGGCCAGTACAGCATTCCTGTACTGGCATTTCCAACGGTTTTATACCGTATCCGCCGTCCGAAGCAGGAAGGCGGGAACACAAAAAAAGCAGAGAAAGCCAAAACGCAGGCTTGACAATCTGCCTGGATGGCGCCCGGGTGCGCCAGGAGGAGGAAACATGAAATTTCAAGGACTAAACGACAGGGAAGTTGAGGATTCTAGACAAAAGTACGGCTCAAACGCCATTCCGGATTCCGAACCGACGACCTTTTGGGAAGAGTTTAAGGAAACCTTTGGCGATCCCATGATTAAGATACTGCTTGCCATAGCGGCGCTTATGATTGTGATGTTTTTCTTTGGCTATGCGGAGATTTACGAGCCGCTCGGCACAATTGTAGCCGTGCTGATCGTGGCGTTCGTATCCGCCAAAACAGGCGTCGCCAGCGATACCAAATACCGGGAGTTAAAAGACAGCGCCAAAAAAGACCAGTGTAAAGTACACCGCAACGGCATCGTAACCGTAATTGACGTAGACGACGTAGTCGTAGGCGACAAGGTACTGCTGCAGTCAGGCGATAAAATCCCGGCGGACGGCATCCTGGTTTCCGGCGCGCTGGCCGTTGATAACTCCGCATTAAACGGAGAAGCCGAGGAGTGCAAAAAAACCGCGGCGGACGAGGGCGTGCAGCTTGCCGAAGACATAACCGGGGATACCTTTGTGGATAAACATTCCCTGTTCCGCGGCGCCGTTGTATTCGACGGCGAAGGCATCCTGGACGTGCGCAAAGTCGGCTTAAAAACCATGATGGGCAAAATGGCGGAGGAAATGCAGGAAGACGAGCCGGATTCCCCGTTAAAAGTAAAGCTTGCAAAGCTGGCAAAACAGATTTCCACATTCGGGTACATCGGGGCAATCGTAATTGCGGTACTTTATTTTGGATATTTCATTCTGTCGCAGGGAGGCGTGTCCGCGTACTTTTCACAGGGCGCCGAGCAGATTATCAAGGATATCGTAAACGCCGTATCACTGGCGGTTGTTATTATCGTATGCGCGGTTCCGGAAGGGCTGCCCCTTATGATTTCCCTGGTGCTGATGCAAAATACCAGCAAGATGCTGGATCACAACGTCCTGGTGCGCAAGGCGGAAGGAATCGAAACGGCGGGCTCGCTCAATATCTTATTCAGCGACAAGACGGGTACGATTACCAAAGGGATGCTGGAGGTCGTGGATTTCTTTACGGCGGACGGCGGTTCCATTGAGCTTTCCGCTTTAAGCAAACACAGCGCCATAAAAGGGCTTTTGGATCTTGCCATCGGCAAGAACACGCAGTCCATGTACGACGGCGAACACCGGGTCATCGGCGGAAACGCCACGGATCAGGCGCTGATGAAATTTTTGGGCGAACCGGCTTTTCGCGCGCTGGAGGCCGACAAAACCTGCATTATTACAAAAGCCCAGGGCTTTAATTCCACCAACAAATTCAGCCAGGCCAGAATTGAGAGCGCAGGCAAAACCTTCTACAAAGGAGCGCCCGAGCGCCTTCTGGCAAAGGCGTCAAAATGCTTAAGCCAGGACGGGCAGGTCGTGCCGATTGACGCGGCCGCGCTGAACAAAAAAATCGACGATCTGGCGGCAAAGGCAATGCGTGTGCTTGCGTTCGGCTATTCCGAACGCGATTTGACAGAAAATACCATCAACGACGACATTGTGATAATCGGGCTTGTCGGCATCCGCGACGACGTGCGGCCGGAGGCAAGGGAAGCCATCGAAGAGGTGCAAAACGCCGGGATCCAGGTTGTCATGATAACGGGCGACCGCTTAGAGACTGCCGTTGCGATTGCAAAAGACGCGGGGCTTTTGAAAAACGATGCCGACAAAGCGTTGTCTTCGGCGCAGCTAAACGAAATGTCCGACGACGATCTGAAAAAAATCATCCCGCATATCCGCGTGATAGCCCGCGCGCTGCCTACGGATAAATCCAGGATGGTGCGCCTGTGCCAGGAAATGAACCTGGTGGTCGGCATGACGGGCGACGGCGTCAACGACTCCCCGGCGCTAAAGCGCGCCGACGTCGGCTTTGCAATGGGAAGCGGTACGGAGGCAGCCAAAGAGGCCGGGAAAATCGTAATTTTAGACGACAACTTCAAATCCATTAAAGACGCGATCTGGTACGGCAGGACGATTTATCACAATATTTTAAAATTCTGTAAGTTCCAGCTGGTGATAAACGTAGCGGCGGTTGTGGTAAGCGCGATTGCCCCGTTCTTCGGGGTGGAAGAGCCGCTTAAGGTCACGCACCTTCTGTTTGTCAACCTGGTTATGGACGGCCTGGGCGCGATTATGCTCGGAAATGAACCGGCGCTTAAGAAATATATGGACGAGAAGCCGCGCCGCAGGGATGAAAACATTGTCAGCAAAAAAATGATGGCGCAGATTATCACAATGGGCGCATGGCTTACCTTTATCAGCTTTCTGTTCTTAAAGCTGCCGTTTTTTGCGGAACTGTTCGGCGGATGGGCCGTAGACGAAGCCGGGAACGTATTAACCGGTACGCCGAATGCAGAGCATCTGACCGGGTATTTTGTGCTGTTTATTGTAAGCGCGCTGTTTAACGGGTTTAATGTCCGCGACGACGGGTTTGCCATTTTCAAAGGACTAAACGAGAATACCGGATTTTTAAAAGTGTTCTTTACAATTATACTGGTACAGGCGCTGATCGTAAACGCCGGGCTGATTCCGTTTGTCGCCTTTACGTGGATCGGCAATATGTTCAGCTGCGTCCCGTTCGGCATAGTGGGCTGGGCGGTTGTCGCCGTGCTTGCGGCCACAATGATACCGGTGGATTTGATCCGCAAAATATGCGTGGGCGGCGGGAAACAGTAAGATGCGCATTTTATTTACGGATTTGGACAATACGTTAATCTATTCCTATAAGCATGCGATCGGAAGCGCCAAACGGTGCGCGGAGATCTACCAGGGCAGGGAAATTTCCTTTTTGACGGAAAAATCGTTTCGGCTGTTAATCCGGGTTCAAAAGCTGGCGCTCATTGTCCCGGTGACAACCCGGACGGTGGGGCAGTATGCCAGGGTCAATCTTGGGATACAGACGCCTGCGTATGCCCTGGCCTGTAACGGGGGCGTCCTTCTTGCAAACGGCAGGGAGGACGTTTCCTGGTTTTTGGAATCGCAAAAGCTTATAGCGGGATGCAGAGAGCAGCTTGCGTTGGGAAAACGGCTGATGGAAGGCGATCGGAACCGCTGTTTTGAAGTGCGGGATATCCGGGGGCTGTTTTTGTTTACGAAAAGCGAAAGGCCAAAGGAGTCGGCGGAATTTTTAAAGGAAGGGCTGGACGGGGAACTGGTCGATGTGTTTTGGAACGGGGGAAAGGTTTATATTGTGCCGAAGGCGCTGAATAAGGGAGCGGCGGTAAGAAGGCTTTGTGATAGGCTGCGGCCGGAACTGACGGCTGCGGCGGGGGACAGCGTGTTTGATGTGCCGATGATCCGGGCGGCGGATTTTGGGATTGCGCCGGAAGGGCTTTGCGGGGAACTGGGAGAAGGAGAAAGGGTTACATATGTCCGGGAGGGGGAGGTGTTTGCGGAGGAGATGCTGGAGTGGGTGGCGGCAAAATGCGCCGTCACACAGCCCCTGTCCGGACGCCTGGATGCACCCTGACTACGTTTTGGCAGGATGTACGGTTTTGAGTTGGGCTGCGGAAGCTCTTTTTTTCTGGTTTTTGGAGTTGTGTCTGTTTGTTTTTTGTGGGTAGCTTATAATTGTATAGGGAATGGGGGATCTGGAAGATGATGTTAATATGATTGATTTACAGGATAAGTATAAAACCAGAACTCGCCGTCCTGGGCGGTGTAGCTTGCCACTACATCATCAAATGGTTAGACGGTGACGACAAGGGCAACAGTTAGCCTAGTGGGTGCTTTGCCACTATAAAAGAAAAGAAGAATCCCTCGACTGTATTGCAGTACGGTCGAGGGATTCGTTTCTTCGTCAACGTGGACTTCTTACATCTTTTTTGCCTACAGGCATTATAGCATATGCAGAAATCTTTTTCAATATACTTTTGACAATCTAAAAATTTATCCTTTTCTGGCATGAACCCCAAATTACTGTCCGACAATTGGGGAAATAGGCGAATGTGTTAGAAATCCTGTTTTTATGCAATTTTGTTCGGAAATAAAAGATATTTATAGGAGTTATGAAAAAATAGAATATAGTTCATGCAGTTGGGAAAAGGGCTGGAATATTAAATTTCGTTGAGGCGATAATGCCGGAAAGCGCCGGCAAATGGTATCGTATTTATAGTCAGACGCAGGAGGGAAACGGACAAAGAGAGTTAATGATTGACTTAGAGGATAAAGGAGAGTTGTATGATGATGTTTTACGTTTGATTAAAATTTCGGAGAGATAGTTAGATTATAATGCTGCGGCGTTTTCTGTGTGACTGCGGTTTTGGCAGGTTTGCACGATAAGAGGCTTTTGATGCATCCTCCACATCATACCCTTTGGGGGCTAAGTGTGGAATACATCTGCCGAAAAGCATTTTTCAAATACGCTCTAAGCTGAAACGGGGACAGAAAGGGTTTAAAATAATTGGCGGCTGTTGTATAATGGGCGCAGGAAAGCGGGTTGTAAGAGGGATTGGGGAGGTAGTACAGGAATGCGGAGTGAAACGGAGGTTAACCGTGCAGTAGAAGAATATGCCGATATGATCCGAAGGGTCTGTTTTTATCATTTGAAGAACCAGGCGGATTCCGAGGATGTATTCCAGGAGGTGTTTTTGAAGTATATGCTGCGTGAGGAGCCGTTTTGTGATAAGGAACACGAACGGGCATGGCTGCTTCGCGTTGCAATCAACGCCTGTAAGGATTTATTAAAAAGTTTTTTCCGGCGCAATGTAGTTCCCCTGGATGTTATAAGCGAGATAGAGGCAGAAGTTTCAGATGAACAAAGGGAAGTGCTGGAGGCGGTGTTGTCTTTGCCTAAGAAATATAAGGACGTTATTTACCTGCACTATTACGAGGGATATTCCGCATCGGAAATCGGCAAAATACTGGATAAAAAAGAAAACACCGTGTATTCTCTGTTATCAAGGGGGCGCGGTATGCTAAAGAATTTTCTTACAGATGAAAAGGATTCTTTTGGGAAGGCAGGGAGGTGAAGGAATTGGCGAATAAAATACGAGACGCATTTGACAACGTTCAGGCGGAACCTCACTTGGTAGAATCAACCAAGCAATTCCTCTCAAAAGAACGGGGAAAGAATATGCGGCGTACGCCCCGCCCGGCAGTTCAGATCGCCCTGGCAGCAGTTTGTATCATTGTCGTACTGGCAGCGGGAGCCGGAGGGTACACATGGAGCCAGATCCCTGTATCATATGTAGGAATTGACGTAAATCCTTCTATAGAACTGGCATTGAACCGTTTTGATAAGGTGGTATCCGTAAAGGCATATAACGCGGAAGGAGAAGAAGTAATAAAAGAATTAGCTTTAAAAGGGAAAAGTTATACGAAAGCAATTGATCTCATTGTAGAAAGCGAGGGAATGGGCGCATATCTGGCGGAAGGGGCAGAACTTGTTTTTACGGTAGCGGCAGACCGCAGCCGTGAAATGGAACTAAAAGCCGGAGTAGAAAGATGCGCAGGGCATTCCCAGTATAAAAGCCAAAGCGCCAGTGTGGATATCGATACTGTTTCCGAGGCTCATGACAACGGGATATCCTTAGGAAAATATTACGCATGGCGGCAGTTGATCCAATATGACGATACAGTGACGGCTGACGCCTGTAAGGATATGAGTATGTCAGAAATACATGATTTGATTTCAGAACATGAGAAAGAACATGAAAACGGACATGAAGGAAGCGACAGCCACCCAGAAGAAGATCACGTGGAACCTGAAAACCATATAGAAGAAGACAGCCACATAGAACAGGAACAGTATGTTGAGGATGGAAACCATATAAATCAGCAAAACAATATAGAAAATGAAAATCATATCCGCAAAGAAAACCATCCGGAAGACGTCAGGCATACCCGTAAAGAAAATTCTGCGGAAGATGGCAATCAGATCAATCAAAAAAATTCCGTAGAAGACATAGAGCATGTGGAGCAGAAAAACCCGGCAGAACATGGAAACCGCACAGAGAAAAAACGCCATAGAAAAGATGGGCATAAATAACCTTTAATTAGCGGAACCCTGTAAGCCTGCCAAAAACGCAGTCAGCCAAAGGGCAGCGGACGCCGCGCCCCCTGCCCTTTGGCTGACGGAACTTTGCCAACAATGTTCATTATAATACTAAAACAAGGAGCGCCAAAACCACATCAAAATTAATTATTCAATAGTAAAAAAATTTGCAAAATATGCAAGGATTTCGCATTCTGAATCGTATTCTATATGAAAGACAAAAAACAATTACAAATAACAAGGAGGAAACGTAAATGAAGTTATGGAAGAAATGGAAAAAAGCGCTTGTTGTAACAATGACAGCAGTTCTGCTCTCAAGCAGCGCGGCTGTGCCCGTCATGGCTCATGGACATGGAGGCGGCCATCACAGCAGCAGTACACATCACGAAAGCAGTTATCAAAACAACTGCACAAGCACAAAGAGTACGTCGAATGGCTATTACTGTTCTTACCATTGTAAAACACACAAGAAAAAAAGCAACTGCAAAAAATATTGTAAAAAACATCAAACAACCCATAAAAACGGGAAAAAACACAAATGTGCATAACATTCAATTCCCGGATAACAACCCGCAAGCTTCGGGACAGTATATTCTAAATTAGCACACAGCTAATAAGCATCCAGAAGGAGCCTTTAGTAGAAAGGGGCTGTCGTATTAAGAAATACAACAACAAGATATAGTATCATTTGTACTTGCAAAATATGGTATCTTGTATGTTTACTTCTCAACACGACAGCCCTCATTCTCTGTCACAATCTCTTACTGAATCCGAAACTGCCCAATCAACCGATTCAAGGTGCTTGCCTGTTCCGACAACTCTGACGAAATAACCGCACTCTGCTCCGCCGCTGCCGCATTGGTCTGGATTACTTTAGAAACCTCTTTAATTCTGCTCTCCACAGAAACGATCATTTCAGACTGCTGCACGCTCGCAAGCGAAATTTCATCCATCAGCGTCTTAATCGACGAGATACATTCATTAATCACCTGCATTGCGGAAATCGCAAGATCCGTAGACTCCGTCCCGGTTTTTGCATCATGGATCGAACGTCCGATCAGCGTGCTGGTATCCCTTGCCGCCTCTGCAGACCGCGAAGCAAGGCTTCTGACCTCGCCCGATACAACCGAGAATCCCTTGCCCGCGCTGCCTGCCCTGGAAGCTTCCACCGAAGCATTGAGCGCAAGTATATTGGTCTGGAATGCAATATCTTCAATCGTCTTGCTGATACTGCCGATTTGTGCCGAAGACCGGTCAATGTTTTTGGTCGCAACGCTTAACTGTTCCATCTTCGTGTCCGCTTCGGCTGCAAATCCCGTAGCCTTATCCACCAGGCTGTTGGCATCCCCGCAGCGCACCGCGCTGTTTTGGATCTGTTCCGTGATATCCGTCACATTGGCAATCAAACCGTTAATAGAAGCCTCCTGTTCCAAAGTTCCCTGGGACAGCGCCTGCGCGCCGGAGGAAACCTGGTTCGCGCCCTTGCCGACCTGGTTTGCAATATGGGAAATGTCCCGCATAACATCCGTAAGATGGGTACGGATACTCTTGAGGCTTTCCGCAAGCGCCCGGAAATCGCCAATATAATAAGATTCGTTTTTCGTTACATCCACCGCTATATTGCCGTCCGCCATTTCGCCCAGAATCCGCCCGATATCTTCGATCGTTTTCCGCAGGCAGTCGCAGACAAGGTGGATCGTCTGTGCAATCATGCCGATTTCATCTGTCCTGCCATAAAATGGCTCTAATTCCTTGTCTGCGGAAAGCTCCAGATTGCCAAGGCGCCGGATCGCGTGTTCCATGACCATAAGCTCCCGGCCTTCCCGGTATAAAATCAGCAGTGTAACAAGTATTACGACGAACGCGACGGACGCGCATAAAATACCCACCGAAAAACGCACGTCCATGACTTTTTCATAAACTTCTGCGGCGTCGTCATGAACCATAAACACCCAGTTGCGGTCTTCTAAATATTTGTAGACAACCAGCTGGCTCACCTGATTTTCATCCTGGTAGGAATAGGTGCCTGCCTCCGTGCCGCCGTCCGCTTTGATCCGCCGGATAATCTCCTGATAGCCTTTATCGGTTGTTTCGGTATTTAGAAGCGATTCGTCTGGATGATACAGATAGGCGCCCGAATCTACGTTTAAAAAAACATATTCGCTGTGCGGCAGGCCCTTGATTTCCAAATCCAGTAAAACGTCGGTCAAACGGCTGGCATACACGCCGGCGCCTACATAGCCCATACATGTTTCGCCGTCAAAAATCGGATAATACATGGAAAGGATCATGCTTCCGGTTCCCGGGGATTTCATAATTCCCAGATTCGTAAGCTTGGGCTCCGCCAAAATCGTTTTGCGGAATTCGTCTAACGATTCCCCGGTTCGTGTCGTGATGCCAATCGCCTGTTCGGACGTATGGGTCAGGACGTATGTAGAAGGAGTGCTGATATACAATCCTTCAAAAATGCCTTTTAAGGCGGCAAAATCTTCCGTATATTTCTGTGCCTTCTGAATGAGCTGCGGATTATCCGGATCCGCAAGAAGTTCGTGCACTTCGCTGCTTAACGCAAATGCCGCCATATATTCTTCGGCGGAAGCTACATAATCATTGATAATGGATGCGCGCGATTCCACGGCGTCGATCATCTGGTTGGTAATATTACTTTCCACCATGGCGGCAACGCGGTTTGAAACAATATACCAGAGCAGCAGCATCCCCGCAAAGGTGATGGCTGTGGTAATAATGCTGATACGTGTGGCAAGTTTCCGGTTTGCCAGAAATTTCATAAAAATCACCCCTGTTATATATTTGTTTTTTCCGGAAATAATTTTACCTCGGAAAAAGCCGTTTTTCAAGATTAGAGATTTTCACTTTATTCATATTTTTAATTTGAGGAAGAATAGAAGAAGGAGGTTGTAAAAAAATCCGGCTTCCTCTAATAAAATTGGGAAATCGGCCGATAAATAGTGTAAGAGCGAAAGAAATAGTTCGGTTTATACTATAATTTCAAGGAAGAAAGGGGATGCTGTCATGCGTATAGAGGCTTATAATCAGGTGGCCCAGCTTTATAAGGGCAGTAAGTCAGGAAAATTACAAAAATCATACGATACCGCGGCCGGGCGGGATGAAGTGACCATCTCGCGGACAGGTCACGATTATCACTATGCAAAGCAGGCGGTAGCAGAGGCTTCGGATATCAGGGAAGATAAAGTCGCTCAACTGAAAACAAGAGTGGAGTCAGGGAGTTACAAAGTTGACCCTGAAGATTTTGCCAGCAAACTGTTAGAGAAATACAATGCTCTGCAGAAATAAGTGCGTAAAGTGAGGAATACCAGTGGCCAGTTTAATGGATAATCTTGTAGAAGTTTTAGAAGAAGAGTACACGCAGTACGAGAAGCTTGTGCAGCTTTCAAAAGTCAAGAAACAGGCGATTATTGAAGCGAATATCGGAAAGTTAGATGAAATTACGGGGCAGGAGCAAGATGTTTCGAGCGTGCTCCGCAATTTGGATCTTAAGCGTGACGCGGTGCTAAAAGATATGTCCGACGTTCTTGGAAAAGATTTTGAAGAGATGACGATTACAAAGCTGATTGGGTATTTGGAACAGCAAAAAGGAGAGCAGGAACGCCTTTCTAAAATTCGTGCAAAGCTGTTGTCGGTGGGCAATGAGATGCACGAATGGAATGTGCGCAATGAGGCTCTTTTAAAACAGGCACTTGAAATGGTAGAATTCGATCTCACCTTGTTTAAAAGTATGCGGCAGGCGCCTGAAACTGCGAATTACGACAAAAATGCCTATAATACGGGCGAGCTGCTTGGAAGCAGCGGATTTGATGCAAAACAATAGGTGGTTTGACAGGGAGGAAGAATTATGGCCAATTCAATGGGAAGTTTATTTATCGGGGTATCTGGGCTTCAAACCAGCCAGAATGCCCTGAATGCGACTGCAAATAATCTTGCGAACGTCGATACGGAAGGGTATGTGCGTGAGCGGATACTGCAGGAAGACCGCAATTATCTCACCGTCAATACATCCACAGCCATAAGCTACCAGCAGACTGGCCTGGGTGTAAAGATTGGCGACGTAATACATGCAAGGGATATTTTCCTGGACAAAATGTACCGTACCCAGAACGGGCGGTCAGGATTTTATTCCACGACATTTGAAGCGATAGACGAAGTCCAGACGCTGTTTCAGGAGTTAGAGGGGACGGCGTTTCAGGAAATCCTGACAGGCGACGACGGTTTGTGGGTAGCCTTTCAGGAATTTGCCAAGGATCCTTCGGACAGCGCCACACAGAATCTGGTAATTCAGAAAGCAAGCCTGTTTGCCAGCAGGGCAAAGGCGGTATATAACGGTTTAAAAACCTACCAGACAAATCTGAACCAGCAGGTTGCCGATGCGATTGATGATATTAACGAACTCGGCAATACGATTCGGGATCTAAATCTCCAGATTATGAAAATTGAAGCGGGCGGCGTGGAAACCGCGATGAATCTCAGGGATGTCAGGGATACGGCCATTGACAAGCTGTCATCTTATGGGAATATTTCCTGCAGCGAACTGGCAAACGGGACGGTGAAGGTTAATTTTGAGGGAGTTTCCTTTGTAGACGAAGAACACGTATACGAAATAGGTATGCAGACCGACAAGCAGACCGGTTTCATTACGCCTTACTGGACGCATTTGTCTAAGCCCGCCGAGGGAAAATATTACAAAGTGTATAATATTGCGGAAGAAATTTCGACCGCCAATAAAAACGATATCGGTTCATTAAAAGCGCTCCTTTTTGCAAGAGGAGACAAAAACGCCAATTATCAGGATTTAGACGGGATTTCCATGAAAGAGTACGACGACACCCTGGGAAATTCCGTAATGATGAATATCGAAGCGGAACTGGATATGCTTGTGCATACCGTAGTTACAAAAATCAACGATCTGCTGGCGCCGAATATAAGGTCTGCGGCAGCAATTACGGGCACGGATGAAAACGGGAACACTGTGTCATACCCGCCCGGAACCAAAATTCTCGACACGCAAAACTGCTGCGTCGGCGCAGACGGTTCTCTGCCGCCGCAGGAATTGTTTGTGCGGATTGGATGTTCCCGGTATACGCAGGTGGCCGGAGACGACGGTAAGACATATTACGTTTACAACGAAGAAGATCCGGGGGATACTTCTTTGCAGTATACAACCAGTAACATCACTATCAATCAGAAACTGCTCGAAAGCGAATCGCTGCTTCCGTCTTATACACAGAACGGAAAAGACGGGGAACGCCCGGTTGCTTATAAGCTGGGAGAAGCCCTTTCGGAACTCTGGGAACAGGACAGCATGTTCTTAAGCCCGCATGACACCACACCCTGTACATTCAGTGAGTTTTACACCAAAATGATAGGGGAACTTGGGACGTTGGGCGATGTATTTGGATCGACGGCAGCCGGTTTGGAGGGGACGACGCTTGCGACAGACAATGCGAGGCAGCAGGTGATCGGCGTTTCTTCCGATGAAGAACTGACGAATATGATCAAATTCCAGAATGCATACAATGCTTCCAGTCGGTTTATTAATGTTATCAGCGAAATGCTTGAAACAATTATTTACAGGTTAGGTTGATAGAAAGAGGTGAAAGGATATGCCATCCACATTTTTTGGGTTAAATATAGCGGCTTCAGCTATTAATGCATTTCAGGTCGCAGTCAACACTACGGCGAACAATATATCAAACGTACAGACAAAGGGCTACAGCAAACAGGTGGCCAACCGGGAGGCTTCCGAAGCAATCCGGGTGTACCAGAAATACGGTACGGCCGGTACCGGCGTTAAGACGACCTCCATTACGGCGATCCGCAGCAGTTATTACGATACAAAATACTGGAATAACCAGTCTTCGGTAGGGCGCTATGATACGAAGCTGGATTATCTGAATCAGATTGAAAATTATTTTATAGATGATGAAGCCGACGGACCCGGATTTTCCACTATTTTTGCAAATATGTTCAATCAGATGAACGCCTTAACCAGCGATGCGGGCGATGAGAACCGCCGTAAAAACTTTATCAGCGAGGCGCAGGTGTTCACTTCTTATTTTCATGATGTGGCAAACGGTTTGTACGATATCCAGAAAGGCTGCAATGAGCAGGTGAAGGCTTATGTGCAGTCGATCAATGCAAGCGCGTCCAAAATTGCCGCTTTGACCAAACAGATTAACATTATAGAGTTAGAAGGCGGGGCGGCCAATGAACTCAGGGATCAAAGGGCTCTTGAAATTGACGAGTTGTCCAAGATTGTCCCGATTACCGTAGAAGAAACTCCGGTGAGCAACAGCAACTATCCGGATATGTATCTGGGCGGGACGGATTTTGTTGTAAAACTCGACGGCCAGATGTTGGTTAATACCTTTGAATACCGTACGCTGACCTGCGTTCCGAGAGAGTATAAGGCGAACCAGTCCGACGTGGACGGCTTATACGATATCATATGGTCGGATACCAAGATGAATTTTAACATGAATTCCTATTCTATGGACGGCGCCTTAAAAGCCCTTTTGGAAGTCCGCGACGGAAACAACGCAGAGAACCTGCAGGGGACGGTAACGGAAGCGTCGGCTTACAGCATTACCTTAAAACCGTCTACTATGCTCAGTATAGAGTCTATGACAATGCCGGAGGAAGGCGTTATCACCATCAAGAATAAACAATACCATTATACCGGGTTTACCGCAGAGTTAAATGCGGACGGCAGCGTGGCATCTTATAAATTTGATATAGACAGCAACCTTGACGCATCCGAAATCAGCGGCATGATGGGGAAGAACGGCCGGATCGGTGATTCCGTGAAAGCAATGGGCATCCCATACTATCAAAGCCAGATGAACGAGTTTATCCGCTGCTTTGCAGAGCGTTTCAACGCTTATCAGGCAGAAGGCGTGGATTTAAACGGCAATCCTATGGGAGCGTTTTTTGTGGCGGACGCCATTGACGGGACGGAGTTTGATTTTGCGGATCAGAAGGTTGACAAGGACGGCGTAACGGATTCTGCGTCGGTCATTACTTCCGTATCAAGTTCCTATTATCAGCTTACGGCATTTAACTTTAATGTAGCGGATGCAAGTATCAGGGATTCTTCTATTTTCGCCACTGCAAAAGACGTAACAGGGGAGAACGTAGATGCGCATGATATTATCGACGCTATGTTAAAACTGCAAAATGAAGTCAAGATGTTCCGCGGGAGCAGTGCGGAAGGCTTTTTAAGCTGTATTTATACGGATATTACCGTAGATACAAACGAAGTCAAGATGTTTCAGCAGAACTTCACGGATATTGCAAGCGCCATCACAAACCAGAGGCTTTCCCTTTCCGGTGTGGATGAGGACGAAGAAGGGCTGGATTTGCTGAAATTCCGGAATGCGTATAACCTGGCAGCCCGTATGGTACAGTGCATGACCCAGATGTATGATAAATTAATAAACGAGACCGGAGTATAAGCGGCAGTATTGAATTTAGGAGGAATATTATGCGGATAACGAACAATATGATGATTCACAATACATCAAAAAATATAAACGGCAACAAGGGAAACGTTCTGGATTTAAATTCCCAGATGACGTCCCAGAAGAAAATTCAGCGTCCATCCGATAATCCGGTCATTGCGATCCGTTCGCTCCGGCTTCGTACTTCTTTGAGCAAGATAAACCAGTATTATGAGAAGAACGTCCCGGACGTGGAAACCTGGCTGGAAACGGCGGATACGGCTCTTAAAAATATGAATGCAATATTAACGGACGTAAAGACCCAGTGCAATACCGGAACCAACTCTTATCTGACGGCAGACGACCGGAATACAATTTTAAAAAACTTAACGGCATTAAAAGAACAGCTTTATTCCGAAGGAAACGCCGACAATGCGGGCAGGACGATTTTTACAGGATATAAGACCAGTTCCAAGCTGACGTTTATGACGCAGGAGGAAAAAACCTCTTATAAAATAACCCAGAATTTTACGTATAAGGATATGGAGGAATTTACCTATTACAGCGGCCGCGTGGATATGCCGAATACTGCGGACGAAGTTTTGGTAACGGGGAATATCCCTGAGATTGACAAAGAAAGCTACGACAGGATCCGCCTGGCTTATGACGGTATAGATGGAATTGAAAGCTTAAGCTACAGTTATGGCGGCAATACCGTAACATTCAGTAACGGCGTACCGGATGCAAATGGAAATCTGGTATACAATGCAGTCTCCGGGAACGGAAACGTCATCATGACCGTATATGATTCGGAAGACGCATGGGCGGCTGCCAATAACGGAATGAAAACGGTCAACGAAGACGAATTGGTTTTCATTAAAAGCACGGGCGACTTAATCGTTGGAAGTGAGATTGGCACGGAATTAAAATCCGGTAAAGCTTCGTTTGAAATTGATTATCAGAAGACCGGCTTTGAAAAAGGCGTGCTCCGTCCGGAATACTATTACAATTGTACGGACGTAAGCGATCCGGCCAATCCGATTGAGTATGCCAAGTTTGATAAAGACGGCAATAAGATTTATGAGGATATTAATTATACCATAGCATTAAACCAGACCTTAAAAGTAAACCTGCAGGCGGACGAGATTTTTGATATGAATATTTATCAGGACGTCGTAGAACTGACGGATACGGTGCAGGCGGCCATCAATGCCCATGACAAGGTGGACCGGTTAAAGGAAATGATGAATGAAGCGCAGTACGCAGACTGCAAAGAAGAACTGCAGAAATGGTTAGACGCCGCGCAGAAGGAAGCGGATTATGCCGATAAGCGCCTGACGGATCAGTACAGCGCAGGGATTGGAAAATTCGACAAATATCTTGAAAAACTCAACATTGCCTATACCGAAGTCGGTTCCAGGGGCGAACAGTTAAAGATGGTGGAAGCCCGTATGAGCAACCAGCAGCTTACAATCGAGGAATTAAAATCCAGCAACGAGGACAAAGAATTATCGGATATTATCATTGAATATACGGCAGCCTATAACGCATATACGGCGTCGCTGATGTCGGCGGGCAAAATCAACCAGCAGACATTGTTAGATTATGTTTAAAGCGAGGATAAAGAATGAAAGCAGACACAAGGCTATTCGGGCAGATTGAAATTGAGCCGGAAAAAATCATAGAAATGGAGCAGGGCCTTATCGGATTTCCTGATTTAAAGCATTTCACCCTGATTTACGATTCCGAACGTGAACAGAAATCTGCAATCATATGGCTGCAGTCCATGGACGACGGGGACGTTGCCATGCCGGTAATGGTTCCAACGGATCTGATTCCGGATTATCAGCCTACCGTAAATAATGAACTGTTAGAAAAATTAGGGAACCTGACGCCGGAAAACACATTTCTTTTGGTAACCGTCAGGGTTCCGGAAAATATAGAGGATATTTCCGTAAACTTAAAGGCTCCGATTATTATCAATACAGACTCCAACAAAGGGAGCCAGGTAATTGTAGAAGATGATCTGGCAGTCCGCCATAAGATCTATGCGCTCTTAAAAAGCGGCAAAGAGAAGGCAGGTGAATAGAGATGCTGGCGCTTACCAGGAAAAAAGGCGAATCTCTGATTTTGAACAATAATATCGAGGTTACGCTGCTTGAAATCCGTGGAGACCAGGTTAAGATCGGCATCTCCGCACCAAAAGACATACCTATTTATCGGAAAGAGGTTTATCTTCAGATCGAAGACGAAAATAAGGCTGCGCTTCATACAGAGGGCGTAGAAGCGCTCAAAAAATTATTCTAATCGTTTTTGGGGAACGATCCGATATATGAAATAGAATAACGTAAAAATGGACATTCAGGCGCAGGATGTCCCCAGTGAATCACACGGAGGTGGTTAACGATGGCAGTAGAAGCAATTTCAAGTCCAAAGGCGGCATATCAGGGAAGTGTGCCCAAAGCGGACGTACCGGTATCATCTGAAAGTGCAAAAAAAGCGCCGCAGATAAACGCTCCCGCAGCAGGCAGGGTAAGTGAAAACGTAATTTCTACTACGGAACAAAAGGCAAAGGACAAAACTGAACCGGAAAACACTGCCCAGCAGAATGAAGCCGCAAAGCCTGCGGAGAAAAATACGGGAACAGAAGCAATGCGCAGGGCGGTGGACGAGATCAACCGCCATATGAAAAATTCAGAAATTGTTTTTGGGATTCATGACAAAACAAACCGCGTCACGATTAAACTTGTAGACAAAGATTCTAAAAAAGTCCTGCGGGAATATCCGCCGGAACAGAACTTAGACACAATCGCTAAGATATGGGAACTTGCAGGAATCATGGTAGATGAAAAAGGATAGGAGGAATTATTATGCCAATCAGGATAACAGGAATGAATTCAGGCCTGGATACGGAAGCGTTGGTTTCAGAGTTAGTAAGCGCATACCGGATGAAAAGCCAGAAATACGTAAAAGCACAGAAAAAGCTGTCCTGGAAACAGGAAATATGGAAGGGCTTAAACAGTAAAGTATCGGCATTTTACAGTAAACTTACCAGTTTAAGATATTCAGCTGCTTATAATTTAAGGACGGCAACCGCGTCGGATCCGACCAAGGCTACGGTATCGGCGTCTTCCGCTGCGGTGAACGGCACCTATAACGTACAGATTAAGCAGATGGCGAAAAGCGGTTATTTAACCGGGGCTAACCTGGGCAGCGGCATAACAGAAGGAAGCAAGCTGTCCGAATTGGGTTATACCGGCGGGAACGGTACGATTACCGTCAATGCCAATGGTAAGACGACAGATATTGCCGTTGACGGCAATACGACAATTTCCGATTTTGTAAAATCCTTAAACAACGCCGGTGTGAAAGCCAGCTATGATTCCACACATCACCGGATTTATGTTGCCTCTTCTAAGATGGGCAAAGACGGCGACTTTTCTCTGACCGGAAGCGATGCGGACGGAATCGGCGCATTAAACAGCCTGGGGCTCAGTGTAAAATCCACGGCGGACGATGCGCTTTATAAACAGTGGGCGGCATATGCGCGCAATACGGCCGGCGATCCGTTGTTTGACGCGTCTGGCAATCAGGTTGGAACTTATGATGCGGCCGGGACGGAAGCCTATATCAGCAGCCTGCTGGATCAGGTACGCAAGGCTCCGGCTACGGTTACAAATAATTCGGCAGAAATCAAATATGCAAATGCATACAAGGCAGTAGAAGAAGCCAAGGCAAATAAGTTAAATCAGTTGTCGGCACAGGAAGTAACGGAGTTTCATGCGTTGCTGGACGAGAAGAATCTGAAAAACGTTTATGTAGACGCAAACGGTAATTTCTATGACAAACAGTCAGACGGCACGTATACGGCCAGAGACGCAAATAAGACAAATTATACAGATGCGGGATTAGCAGCAAACGGCATCACATTAACCGAATCTTCTAAGAGGCTGGAAGAACTTGAGAAAAAAGCCGGATTTACGAAAGAAGTGGAACAGACCGGATCCGGCGGTACAATCAAACAGACCGTAGTGGATGAAAGCCAGGTAAACGCATATAAGAGCGCGCGTGCGACAGTGGCGGCGTATGAAGTGGTCGATGCAAACGGCGTACAGACAAATAAGGCGCAGATTGACGCCGTGCAGGCAGCGTATGGAAACGGGACATTAGACACCTTAGTAGGAGATTTGCAGAAGGATATTGATGATGCGCAGAAGACCTTAAAGGATCACGCATTATTAGACAACGCTTCTTTTACCGCGGCCAGTGTTGCGGGAAAGATTACAAACGCTATAGGCGTTTTAGACGGTTCTATCCAGATTCCTGTAAGCGCAGGGGCAACCCGTGTCGAAGGCCGGGATGCTATTTTCGTTATAAATGATGCAGAATATACTTCCACTTCAAATGACATTACAGTTAACGGACTGACGATTAACGCTTTGGGAGAAACCGGAAACGATTCGATTTCCATAACTGTAGGTAATAATACCAAGGGGCTTTACGATAAGATCAAAGGTATTATAAAAGACTACAATGAACTGATCAATGAAATGACAAAATTGTACAATGCCGGATCCTCCAGGGGCTATGAGCCTCTAACATCAGAGGAAAAAGATGCCCTGACCGATTCGGAAGTAGAAGAGTGGGAAAAGAAGATCAAAGATTCTCTTCTGCGCAGGGACGATTCGTTATCAAGCCTGTTAAACGGCATGTCAACGGCAATGATGAAATCATATAATATCAACGGGAAGAATTACAGCCTTTCCAGTTTTGGAATCCATACGCTTGGCGTCTTAAATTCCGCCGACAATGAGCAGAATGCATATCATATTGATGGAGATGCAGATGATGCGCTGACGTCAGGCAATGCAGATAAGCTGATGGCTGCTCTTTCAGAGGATCCGGATGCAGTAATAGATTTTATGAAGCAGCTGACGAGCGGAGTGTACGACGTTATCAACAAGAAAATGAGTTCCACAAGCTTAAGCAGTTTCAACTACGTATACAATGACAAAGAAATGGCAAGGGAGTACAGCGACTACACCAAAACCATTGCAAAATGGGAAGAAAAGCTTCAGAAAATGGAAGATTCCTACTACAAGAAATTTGCTGCAATGGAAAAAGCCCTTGCAACGCTGCAGAGCCAGCAGAACAGCCTTGCAAACTTATTTGCATAAAATACAGGTGTTGTCATTTAACAGGGAGGTTATATAGTGACAAACAAACAGGGATACGCAGCATATGCGAACAATAAAATCATGACCGCATCCCCGGCGGAGCTTACGCTGATGCTTTATGAAGGGGCGATTAAATTCTGCAATATTGCGCTTGATTCTATTGAAAAGAAAGATATAGAGAGAGCGCATACCAATATTGTTAAGGTGGAAAATATTATAGAGGAGTTTACAGCCACTTTAAACCACAAATATCCGGTAGCAAAGGATTTTGAAAATGTATATTCCTATCTGAGGCAGAGGCTGATTGACGCCAATATCAAAAAAGATCCAGAAATTCTGGAAGAAGTGCTTGAGCACTTAAGGACGATGCGTGATACTTGGAAAGAGGTCATGCAGAAGGCCGGCAGCAGGGCATAGATTATTTACGGCAGGGCAAATTAGCCCTGCCGTGAAAGGTTAGGAGACAAAATGGAAGCAAATTACATAAAAATTATGGTAGAAAGCCTGGAAAAGAAAAGGGATATTCTGGAACAGATTATAGAGCTGAACCGCCAGCAGAAGCTTTTGCTTCAGGATCCGAATCTTCTGCCGGATGATTTTGAAAAAAATATGGAGTATAAATCCCAGCAGGTAGACCGGCTTGGCCTGCTTGACGCCGGATTTGAGGAATTATATGCAAAAGTGCGGGATACTTTAAACGAAAACCGCGCGCAGTATGCCGATGAAATTCAAAAGATGCAGTCCCTGATCAAAGATATTACCGCAAAAACAAATACTGTACAGACGCAGGAGGCAAGGAACCGGGAAGAAGCATCCCGGAAATTTGCAGATGTCCGCGAGCAGGTCAAAGGCGTCCGCAACAGCCAAAAAGTAGTCAAGCAGTATTATCAGACGATGATGAAGCAGCAGACTTATTCGCCTCAGGTGATTGATAATAAAAAGTAAAAAAAATATTTTTTGCTATAAAGTATCGTGGCATTCGTCCGATATATATTTCAAGTAAACAAGATAACAATTGTTACTTGGAGATGCGAATCCCAATGGAGCGTACGGCCAGGCAGAGGAGCATCATACAACACAACAAGTTTTGCAGCATGGAAGCTGCAGTATATTCAAGGAGGAAAATAGTTATGGTAGTACAACACAATCTTACAGCAATGAACTCTAACAGGCAGTTAGGAATTACAACTTCCTTACAGGCAAAATCATCTGAGAAATTATCTTCTGGTTACAGGATTAACCGTGCAGCTGATGATGCAGCAGGTTTGACAATTTCTGAGAAGATGAGAAGCCAGGTTCGTGGTTTGAACAAAGCTTCTGCTAATGCACAGGATGGTATCTCCTTAATCCAGACAGCTGAAGGTGCTTTGAACGAAGTTCATTCTATCTTACAGCGTATGAACGAGTTAGCAGTTCAGGCTGCAAATGACCCGAATACCAGCGCTGACAGGAGCGCTATCCAGGCTGAAGTTAATCAGTTAGTAGAAGAAATCGACAGAATCCAGTCTACAACACAGTTCAACACAATGAACCTGTTGGATGGTAGCTTCTCACAGAAGAATCTTCAGGTTGGTTCTCTTTGCGGTCAGAAGATTACAATTACAATTGGTAACATGAATGCAAGTACAATTGGTGTTCATGGCATTACAGTTGCTAGCTTTAAGGCTGCTGGTGGAGCAATTTCTGCAATTGCAGGCGCTTTATCAATGGTATCTGCTCAGCGTTCCAAACTTGGTGCTTTACAGAACAGGTTAGAGCATACAATTGCGAACTTAGACGTTGCAGCTGAGAATACTCAGGCAGCAGAATCCCGTCTTCGTGATACAGATATGGCAGCTGAAATGGTTCAGTACAGCAAGAACAACATTCTTGCTCAGGCAGGACAGTCTATGCTTGCTCAGGCTAACCAGTCAAATCAGGGTGTATTATCCTTATTACAGTAATTTAAAATTTAAAAGCCGACGTTTTATACGTCGGCTTTTTTTAGGAGAAAATAAAATGGATATTGCAGCGATACAAGAAGAAATAGACGGGATAAGTATTCTTTTATACCAAAACAGGGAACAGGAAGGAATAGATGAGGTAAGCCGTTTTTTTGGAAAAATGAAAGAACTTACAGAAGAGTTGCTTCAGAAAAACTTGGCGGACCATGTATATATTGGGGCGATGTATAAGATATATCAGGAATTATTGCTCAGTTATGAAAACAGGGATATGCTTGGCATGGCAGATTGTCTGCAGGAGTATGCGTTAATAATAACAGATATAGCCGGAATTTAATAGTAGACAGGAAAACATTATGGAAAGATGGGAAAAGAATCTGAGCGCATTAAATGAAAAAAATGCGGAAACGGCAGAAATTTTAAAACAGGCAATATTGCAAAATACAGAGTCCGGTGTACAGGTGAAGAAACTGGACAATGGAGTCCGGGTATTAGCGATGGAAAGGAACAACTATATTTGGCATATGAACAGTCGGCTGGATCCGGACAGCGCAGCGAATTTGTATGTAGAACGGTATCCTATAAAACCTTTTTATATATATTTTATTTTTGGATTTAGCGATGGAAAGGTGATTCGAAAGTTTTTAGAAAAATGTGATGATAGCAACATACTTTTGGTGTATGAACCGTGTAAAGAAATTTTGACAGAAGCGCTGAAACAGTATGATTTGGTGGATCTGTTTTTTGATCGGCGGATGTGGGTTGGCATTCCGGAGACATGGAGAAAAGTGATCATAAATATATGCGGATTAGTAGAGTACAGTTATATTAAGCTGATACAATTTTGTATTTTACCAGGATATGATGTACTATACCCAGAAGAATGTAAAAAATATATGGATGAAATAATCGATAAAAAGCGTTATGAAATCGTCCAGAAAGAAACATTTGAAGTATTTAACCGAAAAATTTCTGCGAATGCCTTGTTTCATATGAAAAATATGCTTGGCCAGAGAAATTGCGTTCAAATAAAAAAAATATTAGAGAATATGGAAATAAATGATATCCCTGCAATTATAATTGCAGCGGGCCCGTCATTGGATAAAAATATCCGGCAGTTGAAAGCGGCCGAGGGAAAAGCGTTTATTGTGGCAGTAGATGCTGCGCTAAAGACTGTAATACGAGAAGGCATTAGGCCTGATTTGGTGTGTACAATTGATCCTAAAGTTCCAGAACGGTTTTTTGAGACGGTGGATGGCCATGACTTTTTGTGGTCATGTTCTTATTGGACGAATCCAGAGCCAATAAAAAAGTATGGAAAAAAGGTGTTTTATTATAATATACTGACGCCATGGTGGGATGATGCGCTTAAGAAAGAATTGTCATATAGTTTGCCTCAGATGGAAACAGGAGGCTCCGTTTCGGCAGAAGCATTTCAATTAGTACGTTATCTGGGATTTAAGACGATTGTTTTTGTCGGACAGGATTTGGCCTTTACTGGTGGAAAGTCACATACAGACGGAATCAAAGGCATAATGGGTAAAAATGACGAATACATTAGAAAGCGGCATCTTGTAGAGATAGAAGGTATTGACGGTGAAGTACTGCATACAGACTTTCAAATGAATTTCTACCGGGAATGGTTTGAAAACACGATTGAAAGGGAAGGAATGTCTCTCAAGATAATAGATGCGACAGAAGGCGGGGCAAAAATTGCACATACAAAAATACAGACGTTAAAGGAAACAATTGAACAGGAATGTAAACGTGAAGTAAATATTCGGGAGAAGTTAGAAAACGTTCAGCCTGCTTTGAGTGAAGTGAAGCAAAGGCGTTTATATGAAAAGATGATTGAACTGGGGAGGATGAAAACAGAATTCAGCAAAATGGCTGAGGAATGCATCCTGTTAGAAAAACAATTATCAGATGATTTATTGCATAAGGATAAACACCATGTTGCATTTCAGCTGAGACAGCTTATGATTCAAAATGAAAAATTGGAGCGGCATCCGTTTATATTTTGGATCAGCTTATATGCAAGTAAAGAAGAATTTGAATTTAAAGACGAAATATGTGCCAAAGAAGATATGGATATTCCGGAGATTATGGAACGGAGTATCCGCCTGATGGAATCCTATCAGGCGGCCATACCGCTTTTTGAGGAAGACTTTTGTGAAATTATTATGGAAGAACAGAAAGAATCGTATTTACCCGGTGAATAAAGGTGTGAGAATCCCGCATTTTTTCAAGGGCATTTTTTGAAATCTGCAGGCGTTTGGATTCGTGGGAAAGATAGTAGCGTGTTTTGTTGATACAGTCTTCTTCACTTTCATAAAAAACAAAGTCCTCGTCGGGAAGAAAAAAATCATTAAATTCCGACTGGTAATTTGTTAGAAGAAAGGCGCCTGTTCCCATAATATCCATACAACGGAGTGGAATACCAGAATAAATGCTTTTTAATGTAATATTTAAGTTAATATCGCTGTTTTGAAAAACAAAAGGCATTGTTTCGTAGTAATCAATTGTTCCCATAAATTGTGCATTTGGAATTTGAGATGCAGGTTTATGGGAATATAATTTTAATGGAAATTGTGCGGATAATTTATTTAAAAGGGAAATTCGTTCTTCACTGGTAATTTTTCGTGCCAGAAAATAATTAGCGTAAATATAAGCGCTGCTTTCCGTACCGTCAGATTTTGGAGTATATGGGACAGAACGTTCCAAATCAGCCAGTATGGCCGGAGATAGAAGTTCTTCCAGGATAAAACGGCCGTAAATCTTTTGCTGGGCTGTCATAATAGCGTTCAGGTAGCCTCTTGTAAAATCAGACAGATTAGTCATGCGTTCGAAAAGATTATGCTCTTCGTTGTAGAGTGAACCTACGAAAGAAATATCGGCGCGTAACATACCGGCAAGCGTTGAAGGAGCCTTTCTGTTGTGCAAGCGGTTGACATTTGCGGCCAGGGGAAGATAATAGACCGTAGAAATACCAGCATTTTTAAAGACAAGATAAGTAACTTTGTCAAAAATGAATACATAATTACAGGAATTGATTAAAGTGCAGGAATATAGAGAGACCAATGGGCTGTCATAAACGTATGAAACGTATTTTATACTGTGCCGCTTGCAGCAGACGGAAAGGTTTGGAAAGTAATTAAATGAAAAAACGAAGTCATAGTCGGCTTTACTGACGGAACTATCAAAAGCTTTTGTAAATTCGTTGCTGTGGCGTTCGTTGTAAGCTTTATGAAAAAACAGCGTGCATTCTATGCCGCAGGATTCAAATGCTTCTATCATATCTTGTTTTGCAAATGCAGGTGAATCAAGAAAAAGAATTTTCATTGGAGGATCAAGCCTTTCTTAATTGATATAAGATGGAATTTGTATGTGACCATTATATAGTAAATCTGTAAAAGTGGCAACAAGTTGTCTGTAAAATGCTTTCCGGCAGACAACGGAACCAAAATATTGAAACAGATAGTAATGTGAGATTACAGATGCATTGGGAGGGAAAAGATGAAGAGGTGGGAAAGAAATATCAGAGCTTTAGCGCAGAGAAACTGGCAGACAGCAGCTGTATTAGAACAGAGGATCCTGAAAGATAACGCATACAGTATTCAAGCAGAAAAGCTGAATGACAATACAAGTATTTTAAAGTTGTCAAAAGATGGGTACCAATGGCGTTTAAACAGTTGTTTAGATCCTCAGACAGCTTCTAAGTTATATGCAGATCAATATCAGGTAAAGCCCTTTTACAGATATTTTATATTTGGGTTCAGCGACGGCAGGATTATCCGCCAGCTTTTGGAGAAATGTGACGACAGTAATTTGCTTCTGATCTACGAACCCGATAAAGAAATTTTTGCACAGGCAGTTTTACAGTATGATTTGGAAGATTTGTTTTTAGATCATCGTGTGTGGATCGGGATTCCGGAAACTTGGGAACAGCTTGAGAATCTGGTTGCGGGCGTTGTAGAATTTAGCTATATTAAACTGGTAGAATTTTGTATTTTGCCGGCTTATAATGTTCTTTATCCAAACGAATGCAAAACTTATATCAATGAGGTGGTTGAACGGATTCACTATGAAATAGCAGAAATGAAAACAAGTGAGAATTTTAACCGGGAATTGGCCGTAAATGCAATGTTTCATATGAGAAATATCGTAAACCAGAGAAATTGTTTTCAAATAAAGAAAGAACTGGAATGTATAGAGCATGAAAATATTCCGGCAATTATTATTGCTGCGGGGCCATCGCTGGATAAGAATATTCATAGAATGAAATCGGTACAGGGAAAAGCGTTTATTTTTGTGGTTGATGCTGCACTGCGTACGGTTATCCGTGAGGGGATAAGACCGGATTTGGTTTGTACGACAGATCCCAGAGTGCCGGAACGGTTTTTCGAAACAGCAGAAACTCACAAGTTTTTATGGGCGTGTACCTATTGGACAAGTCCCCAGGTTATAAAAAAATATGGCGGGAAGGTGTTTTACTATAATTCTTTGATGCATTGGTGGGATGAGGCGTTACGAAGAGAAACGAAAGAGCCGTTGCCAATTATGGAATCGGGAGGTTCCGTTTCAACCGATGCATTTCAGCTGGCTCGTTATTTTGGGTTTCGCACCATTATTTTTGTAGGACAGGATCTTGCCTTTACCGGGGGACAGTCACATACAAAAGGGATTGGGGATATATTAGGCGGCAATGATTCTTATATCGGAAGCCGGAAGATTGTTCAGGTTGAAGATGCGGATGGCAATTTATTAGAGACGGATTTTCAAATGGATTATTACAGGCGATGGTTTGAGAAGCAGATCGAAAAAGACAGAACGGGTTTGCGGGTGATAGACGCGACAGAAGGTGGCGCGAAAATCAAAGGGACAATAATTCAACCGTTAAGCGAAACGCTGGAACAAGAATGTAAACGGGAGATTGGTTTACATAGAATTTTGGAAGAAATACCGCCTGCATTTAATGAAGTGCAGAAAAATTGCTTAAACAAAAAGATTTTGGGATTAGAAGATTTAAAAAGAGAGTTTTATGCATTGGTTGAGACTGAAATCATGCAGGAGAAAAAGCTGGCGGAAGAGTATTGCTTTATGGATAGCAGCCAGATTGCATTTGAACTAAAGAAGATTATGGAGCAGAATGAAAAATTGGAACAGCATCCGTTTATCAACTGGATAGAATTTTATTCCAGTAAAGAAGAACGTGAATTGAAGGAAAACATTTGTACCAAAGAAGATATGGATATACCGGAAATGATGGAACAAAGCATCCGCCTGATGGAAGCTTATCAGGCGGCAGCCGTGCTTTTTGAGGAGGACTTTCAAAAAGCTGTTTTAGAAGACGTATTTTAATGGCCGGATGCTGGAATACGGAACGCGAGCGTAAGCATTTCAAGAAGTCGTTTGGGGTAATTATGGTATTGTTTTACGGTTTCATATCCATTGTGAGCGATTTCTTCTCTGTCTTTTTCATGAGTCAGGTAATATTCTGTTTTTTCTAACAGTTCTTCTTCGCTGCCGTAGCATTCCAGATCAGATCCGATCGTAAAACACGAAGGCAGTTCCGTCTGGTAATTGGTCAGCAGAAAGCCGCCGCAGCCTAAAATGTCAAAAATACGAAGCGGCAGTCCTTCACGGATGGCTTTGGATGTGATGTTTAAGTTGATTTTACTGTTATGGAAGATTAAAGGCATCTCGGTTAAGGTTTTGGCAAGCCCGCGGTTTTGTACCGGAAGGCCGGCAGTATCGCTGGCGGTATATAAATCTACGGGAAAGCGTTCGCCCAAAACCGTCATGGTTCGCCTGCGCTCGGAAACGGAGATTTTGGGAGCCAGATAAAGCCGGGCCATGGCCATACGGTCATCACGTATGGCTTTTTCCGTAGGTGTATAAAAACCCGGAAGATGGCTGCGAAATTCCTCTATGACAGAACTGCTTAACACATCTTCTAAAAAATAGCATCCGTACAGCTTTTGCTGGGCGTCCATAATGCCGTTTAAGTAGCCGGATAAATAATCGGATGCACCTGTAAGACGGTCATAGGGGCATTTTTCTGTGTACAGGGAGCCCACGAAGGAAATTTCGCTTTGGTATTTTCTCCGGTCGTCGGCAGTGGAATGTAAGATAACCCGATCCCAGCGGGCTGGATTTGTCGCAAGGGGAAGATGAAACACATGATCCGGATTCCGCGGCGCAACGTCCCGATATTGTGCTGCGTCAAACAGAAAAATACGATTGCAGTTGTTTTCTACCGAATGGGACAGTAAGTCCATAACCGGGCAGTCCACTGTCCAGCAAAGGTAAGGGATGCCATGTATGTTGCATACTTCCGAAATAAACGGATAAAAGTTAATACTGAAAACAAAATCGTAAGAGCGCTTTGTAAGAGCCTGATGAAAAATGGTAACGCGCTTTGTGACAGGCAGATTTTTTTCTGTTATTTCAACGGTTATTTCATCTATGCTGCAGCCTAGTTCTGAAAAACCTGAAATGATGTCCGGCTCACAAATGCTCCCATAACGGTAAAATAATAAATTCATTGAAATTCCCTTCTTTTATCAGTTGTCAAAGATTTACAAACATTATATACTAAAACAGTAAAAGCAGCAACCAGTTGCTGCAGATTCAGGAGGATTTGATACATATGTTAAATGGAAAAACAATTTTAGTGACAGGCGGCACGGGTTCTTTTGGAAATGCATTTACCAAATATGTGTTAGAGCACTATGAGCCGAAGAAAATCATTATATATTCCAGGGATGAATACAAACAGTTTGTCATGAATAATAAATTCAGGCAGTATGAGGGGAAGCTGCGTTTTTTTATTGGCGATGTAAGGGATAAAGAGCGGCTGCGCCGGGCATTTGACGGTGTGGATTACGTTGTACATGCGGCAGCTTTAAAGCAGGTGCCGGCATGCGAATACAATCCGATGGAAGCTGTTAAGACAAATATTAACGGAGCTATGAACATTGTAGACGCGGCGTTGGATCGTGGTGTAAAGCGTGTCGTGGCTCTGTCTACCGATAAAGCGGTCAATCCCATTAATTTGTACGGTGGGACAAAATTGGTTTCAGATAAGCTGTTTATTGCAGCAAATGCCTATGCAGGAGCAAAAGACGTATGTTTTTCGATTGTACGGTACGGAAATGTAGCAGGCAGCCGCGGATCTGTGATTCCGTTTTTCAGGAATATCATTGCAGAAGGAGGGACAAAGCTGCCGATTACGGATTACAGGATGACCCGTTTTTGGATCAGCCTGGAAGAGGGGGTACAGCTTGTGATTAAGGCGTTGTCCGAAGCAAAGGGTGGGGAAACTTTTATTTCGAAAATTCCGTCGTTTAAAATAACAGATCTGGCACAGGCAATTTTGCCGGGATGTGAAATGCCAGAAGTTGGAATCCGCGAAGGGGAAAAGCTGCATGAAGTTATGGTAACCAGAGAAGATTCCATGCTGGCGTACGAATATGAGAAACATTATATTGTGTATCCTCATTTTGAGTGGTGGCAGGAGAGCAGAATACAGGCGGGCGGCAAAAAAGTAGAACCGGGGTTTGAATACAGTTCTGGAACAAATACCGAATGGATGTCTGTGGAAGAGATTACAAATCGGCTTAAACATGTGGAGGAGCATTAGAAGCAGAAATTCATGAAGATTGTTCATTTATCAGAAAATCAGGAGAATAAAGAAGAGCGTTTTTTAGAATTTTTATATGACGAGAGACTTGCGGAAGGAACAATTTGCATTCCTGCAGCACAGCTTCGGACAGCCGGCGGGATAAACAGCAGGTTAAAGGCAAAGCGGCAGTATGAATTGCTGCTGCGGTTTGCAGATTCTTGGCTTGTGGAAATTACGGAAGCGCCGGAATGCCCATTTGGGTATGTAGAACTGAAAGAGGAGAACACGGCTTTGGACTGGGAGGGGCTCCGAACAGACTGTTATGTAGTATCCCGCTATAGAAACACATTGATAAAGCATTCGTGTTTTAATGAGGTTGTAGGAAGCGTTTTGGAAGCGGCGGGGGCGTGCGGCCTGCGCGATAAGACCGTAGGCTTTTTAGAGGAAATGTTAAAGCGGGGAGAGGAGTATTACCAGATTGATGATGCCGTACAACCCATTTTGATATATAAGGGGGAAGATATCTGCTATAATGTGTTAAATGTTTTTGCGGAGCAGTTTGGCAAAGCGCTGATGCGTGCAGGGAAAAATGTGGAATATTTTGATTCGGAATCCGAAGAGAATCAAGCGCTGACCAGGTATATTGGAAAACATTATCAGGCGGTGATTGGCATGCAGACTTATTTGTTCAGTATTAAAATGAAGGATGACCAAACGTATTTACATGATTTGATTCATGCCCCGATTTATAATTTTGTATTTGACCATCCGATTTGGGTAAAGCCCCACATGCTACAGTCACCAAAGAAACTGGTGGTGCTTACGTTGGATCTAAATTATGTAAGGTTTTGTGAACGGTATTATCATAGGAAAGCGTATCTTTTTCCGCCGTCGGGAAAAAGGCCGAATGGGGATGTAAAACAAAAAGTGTTTTCGGTTTCTTTTGTCGGTTCGTATGGGGATTACTGGAACGAGGCGATGTTGATTCATTCCATGGAGCGAAACATGCGGTTTATTGCAAACCGTTTTCTGCTGAAAATGAGAAAAAACCCCAAACTTACATCAGAGGAAGCGTTTCGGCAGACGCTTGATGAAAAAAGGATACGGTATACGGATAGAGAATATACGGATATATTTTTTGCGTACAAGCGCGTTGTTTGTTGTGTGATGTATTATTATCGGGTAAAAGTAATAAAAACGCTGTTGGAAGCAGGTATGACCGTGGATGTGTTTGGAAACAGTTGGGCAAATTGTGCGCTTGCCGTATATCCGAACCTGGTTTGTCATCCGGATGTAACGGTGGAACAAAGCCTGGAGGTTTTTTTGCAGTCGAAGATATCGCTTAATATTATGGCATGGCATAAAGGCGGATTTACTGAGCGGATGGCAAATATTATGCTCTGCAAAGCAGTGTTGGTTACAGATGATACGTCTTATCTGGACGGAAGGTTTTGCCGGGGGATGGACTTGCTGGCATTTCAGTTAGATGAGTTGGAGAAATTGCCGGGCATTTTAAAAGAATATCTGAAGAATGATGAGAAACGGGAGAAAGTAGCTAGTAGTGGTTATGAAAAGGCATTGGAATACCATACATGGGACTGCAGAGCGCATGAGTTTTTAAATGAAATGCAGCAAAAGCCTGGCTAAGGCTGTGATGATGACGCAAAGATGGGAGATGATAGATGTGCCATATTTAAGTATCATAATTCCGTGTTATAATGCTGTGAATTACATCGATCGTTGTATGGAATGTCTGAGAAATCAAACGATTGGATTTGAAAATTTGCAGGTTATTCTTGTGAACGACGGCTCTACGGATTTTACCTTAGGAAAAATGTTGTTTTATGAAAACATGTTTCCGGAGCAAATGGTAGTTATTAATTGTGAGGAAAACCGCGGGCAGGGGGCTGCCAAAAATACGGGCCTGAACTATGCCCAAGCAGATTTTGTTGCATTTTTGGATGTTGATGATGTGATTGCAGAGTCTTTCTATGAAAAGTTATATAAGAAGATAAAAGAAGGAAATTATGACTGGGTCAGTGCAAAATTTATACATTTATCATCAAAACTAAAACCAGATTTTAAACAGCCTCTTACAAAAAAGGATAAAGAATACCATTGCCCAAAGGAGGAGTGTATAATTTTTAAAGATCTTGACAGTGGTATGTATAATGGGAAATTTGGGATATTACCGTCGCGGATTTTCCGGAAGAGTTTAATTATTGAAAATGAAATATATTTTCCGGAGGGCCTTATGTATGAGGATAACTTCTGGGGGGCAAAGTGCAGTGTTTTCTCCAAAAATGTATATATTATTGACGAGGTACTTTACTGTTATTATAAAAATGAAAACTCGGTTGTTTCGTCCAGGAATGCAGCATATCATTTAGATCGGATGAAAATAGAAGAGATGATTGTGGAGCTATATAAGGAACAAGGGCTATTTGATAAGTATCATGACAGGATTGAGGCGCGTTTTTTAAGGTTATACTTTTGCGCGACATGGTTTGCCATATTTCTAAAAATGGATACGATTCCAGATGTATTGCCCGTTATGCGTAAAAAAGTTTATGAATTGTTTCCGGATTATAAGAAGAATCCGCATATATGCAGGTTGCCCCTTTTGGATCAAATGGTTTTGAAAATGTTAGAACCTGAAGAAGTATACACAACGGAAGAATTAGAGTTCATTAAAGAAGGATATATAAAGGACTTTCTGCGAAATGGATTTGTGTAAAGGGAGGGCTTATGTTAAAAGAGATGGTAAGTGTGGTATTGCCAACATATAACCGGGCATATATATTGGATAGAGCGGTTAAAAGTGTTTTAATGCAGACATATCCATATTTTGAATTGATCATAGTGGATGATGGTTCCACGGATCAAACACAAGAACTAGTCGCAGGATATCAGGATGAGCGGATAATCTATCTGAAAATGCAGGAAAACAGGGGACAGGCAAGAGCGCGTAATTGTGGAATAGGGCATGCGAGGTATGATTATATTGCATTTCAGGATTCAGATGATATTTGGAATCCTGAGAAATTGTCCAAGCAGGTAGATGCAATGCTTTCAGCACCCCCGGAAGTGGGGTTTGTTTACCATAAAATACGATACAACATGGGGAAAGGTTATTCAGCGGTTTTGCCGCTTGAAAATATTGGACTTGAGAGGAAATCAGGGGATATTTATGCGCAGCTTTTGTATGATAATCTGGTGCCTTGTCCGTCTGTGCTTGCCAAAAAAGAATGCATTTTAAAATCAGGCGGATTTGATGAAACGTTAAAAGCATTGGAAGATTATGATTTGGCGCTTAAAATGGCGAAAAATAACCATGCATTCTTTATAGACGAGGTTTTGCTGGAAGCGACATATTCAACGAGCGGCGTATCAGGAAATTCAAGCAATTTTTTAATTGCAAGCTGCTGCCTGCTCCAGAGATATAAATTGGATTATCTAAAGACGAATACCTTGAATCACAGGATTGAAAATATTATTGAAAATGCGGAAAGGATTGGGAGAAAAGAACAGTTTATAAAGTTAATAGAACTTAGTTTAATGTGAAAAAGGACTGGCGTTATACGCACCAGTCCTCTTTTTTGTAGGGAGGGCTTGATATTTCCCAAGGAAAATCAACGTCTTTACTACAAAACCGGCAAAGTTCCATAGGAGCAATTAGCCTTTTTTGAAGTTCGTGTCCGGTTAGGTTTGGCTCATATAAATCAATGCTTTCCAATTCTGGGATGGACTCGTGGAAGTACTGGTTAAAATATTGGATGACAAAGGGCATACAGCAGGCGGCAACACGTCCTTGCCCTAAGAAAGTGCAGTTTTTGCGGCTGCATTGCTCAAATATTTCCAGAGGGTTGGAATCGCCTTTTGGATTTAAAAATTTACTAAAGCAACCCTTTTCTACCCTGAGATCGGCTAGAAGGCCGTGCTGCCTTATAAAAGCGGCGATTTTTTCGGTATCTAGGCAGTCGTATGCCGATATGCTCAGATGTACCCGGTTTGTACGCAAAAAAGAGATTAATTCTGGTTTCATGGACAGAAGGAGTATTCCATTTGTAACCAGAATAATCTGTGAATAAGGGAAAGAATCCCGGATTACATTGACATAATCTTTTACGTCAGGGTTTAACAGCGGTTCTCCACCTAATAAATAGAATGTATGAATATGTGAAAATAGAGAAGCCAGGCGTCTGATATCATTTTGAAACGGAATAAAGTTTGCAAATACTGGGCTGGGAACCAGGTTGGAGAAATGGGTACAGCCTTTACAGTTCAGGTTACAGTGATCTGCAAGATGAAATTCCAGTTGCATAAGTTCTGGAAGAATGTCTTTATAAGGATAGATAAAACGTTCGCCAGAAGCAATTTTTCCAAGTTCTTCCTGTAATGAAAAATAGGAAGGAAGGACGTAAACGGGAAAAAAACCCAGATTCTCCAATAAAGAAAAATAATGGAAATTTTCGCCGTTAATATTAATGATGCCGTCAATCTGGCCTTGATGAAAAAGATCTAAAGCTTCCCGAAGCGTAACCGTCGCGCTGGAGTTTTTGTAATCACCCAGATCCAGGCTGCAAAGTCCTATGATGTGGATATCCGGCCGATATTTTGTAAGAATGTTTACAGCGTCGCTCCATCTGTCTATATCCCCAAAAATTACAAGATTCATATGAAAACCTCTTTCTTACTTTATTTTGTCCTTAATTTATTATATAATAAACAAAAAGAAAATGAAATGGGGAATTTAAAGTGGATGAAAAACAGAGTGAGTTTTATTCTCAGGAAAATAAAGGCAATCTGCCCGAACTGATTTATGCGGATCTCAAGAAGGATTACAGTAATTATAAGTTATACTATAAACTTGGAAAGTATCTGGAGGATAAAAATATAAACCAGGCATTTTTGTGTATGGAAAATGCAGAATTCTTTTGTACAGATGAAGAAGCAAAAATACAGATTCGAACGGAAAAAGAAAGAATGGCCCAAAAAGAAGATTATGGGGTGCGGCCTGTTGCTATTGTGATTTTGTCGTATAATTTAAAGCAAATATGTATACAGTGTGTTGAGAGCGTCCGCAAGAACAATTTGCCGGATTCTTATGAAATTATTGCGGTTGATAATGCGTCTTCGGATGGTATATGTGAATGGCTTCAGGAACAGGAGGATATTACGCTGATACGTAATCAGCAGAATGTGGGCTTTCCAGCAGGGTGCAACCAGGGAATCCAGGCGGCGGGAAACCAGGATATTTTGATTTTGAATAATGATATTGAGTTGCAGCCCAATTCGGTTTTTTGTCTGCGTATGGGGCTGTATGAATCCGGGCAGGTGGGCGCGGCAGGATGTGTTACGAATTATGCAGGAAACGGACAGGCAGTGCATAAAAATAATTTTTCTATAGAGGAATGGAGAAATTATGCAAAAGAAACGAATGTTCCTTGTGAAAATCCGTATGAATGCAAATTTTATTTGGGCGGGTTTGCCCTGCTGTTGCGCCATGGGCTTCTGGAACAGATTGGTATGTTTGACGAGCGGTTTTCCCCAGGGTACTATGAAGATACTGATTTGGGAATACGGATTGCAAGAGCCGGCTGCAAGCAGTTGTTATGCAGAAATAGTTTCGTGCTGCACTATGGTAGCGCTAGCTTTCAGGCGGAGGATAAAACAAATCAATTAGCGGTAAATAAACAGAAGATAATTGATAAATGGGGATTTGATATAGAATATTACAGTGAGATCAGACAAGAACTGATTGAAATGATAGACCAAAAGCCGGAAGCGCCGATACGTGTGCTGGAAGTGGGATGCGGCTGTGGGTCAACCTTAGCCCGGATCAAAGCGCTATGGCCAAATGCAGTTGTAAAAGGAATCGAGGTTGTTTGGGATATTGCACAGATAGGGAAAAGCCTGGCAGATATTTGCCAGGGAGATATTGAAAGCATGGACTTGCCTTATGAGAACGGATATTTTGATTATATTATTTGCGGAGATGTTTTGGAGCACCTTAAAGAGCCTCAGAAAACCCTGCAGCGCTTAAAGCCCTGTTTGAAAAAGAATGGGTTTTTGCTTGCCAGTATTCCGAATGTGACGCACATGTCAGTTATTCTCGGCTTGCTGAAAGGGACAGCCAGTTATCAGGAAGCGGGCATACTGGATAAAACGCATTTGCGGTTTTTTACACAGAAAACGGCAATCAATTTATTTCAGGAAGCCGGTTTTCAGATTGTGGCAATGAGCGGTATACTGGACAGAAGATGTTGGCTCCAGGAAGAACAGTTAATTGACGGTATATTAAAGCTGCCGGGTATTGCGGATGAAAATTCGTTTATGGTTTCTCAATATTTATTAAAAGCCCTTTGTCTGTAGTAATGTGCAAGGAGGGAATTTGTGGAAAAACTAACGAAAGTAGGCATGATAGGCGCTGCAGATCGAATAGAGCCGGTATATCGCTGGATGGAGAGTGCAGACAGATTTTTTGAGATTTTGTGGATTGTGGCAGAAGGAACTGGGAATTTGTTTTCGGAATACCTCAGAAAAAGATGCAGGATAGTGGAATTAGAGCAGATTCTAACGTTGGATTTCGAAGCTGTGGATGAAATATATATTTTTAGCGTACATTTTAATAATATAAAAAATATTTTGAAACGGGTTCATATACAGGAACATATGATTTTGGATGAAGGCTGTCTGATAAAATCCTTAAAACCCAGAGAAATGATGCAATATCAGAAACAGGTTATATTTTGTAAAGATCAAATGAAGTATATCAGGCATGGCGTTGAGGTGGGAGAATTTACATATGGGGTACCAGAAATTTGGATGTGGAATGACAATGAGCAGGTTTCAATTGGGAAATTTTGTTCTATAAGTTCAAATGTCCGGATTTTTGGAGGAGGAGAACACCGTTTGGACTGGGTGACAACCTATCCGTTTAATGTTTTTTTTCAGGAATACAGTTCAATTACTGGACATCCGTCTTCTAAAGGAAAGGTGCGGATTGGCAATGACGTATGGATTGGTTTTGGCGCTACGGTCTTATCAGGCGTAACTGTGGGAGATGGGGCGGTAATCGGAAATGGATCCATTGTTACAAAAGATGTACCGCCATATGCGATAGTGGCTGGAAATCCGGCAAAGATTTTGAAGCACCGTTTTGATGAAGGTATCATTGATAAGCTGTTGGAGATAAGATGGTGGGATTGGGAATATGAGGATATTTACAGGGCGATTCCGCTCTTACAGAGCGGAAAATTGGAAAAAGTATTTGAACTTTATGAAGAGATACTATAGCAGAAGAGAAAATAATGCACACGGAGGTGGAAAATATGCAGTTTCCGGATACCTATTTTGAAGATGAAGTTCGGGAAGGATTTTTTATTTCCAGCATGCTGAAACGTGCATGGGCGGCACAGCTGCAGGTTTTAGAAGATGTTGATTTCGTTTGCCGGAAGCATCATATTGCATATTTTGCAGATTGGGGAACTTTGCTTGGTGCGGTCCGGCGTCAGGGGTATATTCCATGGGATGACGATTTGGATATATGTATGAAGCGGGAGGATTATAACCGCTTCCTTGCAATTGCGGAGGAAGAACTTCCAAAAGGGTATTACCTGCATAATATTCATACAGACGTATATTATTCTGAAATGTTTACCAGGGTACTAAACAGCACAAAAATTGATTTCACAAAAGAATTTTTGGAAAAATTTCATGGATGCCCTTATGGTATGGGAATTGATATTTTTGTAATGGATTACATTGCCCTTTCGCCGGAAGAAGAAGCTGCACAATGGGAAAAACTGAATGTTTTGATGGAAACTGTGTCACAGATGGATGGGAAGGAAATAGGCCGAATTGAACTCAGTGAGAAGATTTTCCAGATTGAAAAAACGTTCCATATATGTGTGGATCGGGTAAAGCCCCTGCGCAGGCAGCTTCTGCTGTTATGTGAAGATATCGTTTCTGGTTCTGCGCCTCAGAAAGCGAAAGAACTGACAACCATCCAGCATTGGGTGAAAAATAACAAATATAAGCTTCCAAAAGCATGGTATCAGGAGTATGTCAGAATGCCGTTTGAAAACATTACGATTCCAATACCGTCTTCATATGAAGATGTGCTTTATAAAAAGTTTGAGGAGAACATATTGCAGGTAAAAGAGGGAGGTTTTCGCCATTATGCGTTTTATCGGAAGCAACAGAAGGCGCTGATGCATAAAGGGGGCAATCCATATGTATACGTGTTGAAAGAGGGGGAATTATATGAAAATATCGGCTGCCAGGAGCCTGTATTGAAAAATGAAGCCAGAGAACTGCTTGAAACATTGGAAGGTTTGCATAGGAATATCAGATTGAAAGGCAAAAACAAGGATAAAATATTAAGTTTGCTTACCCAATGCCAGGGAACGGCAATTCAGTTAGCATCCCTTGTTGAAACAGTGAAAGGTGTGGGAGATCTAACGGCAAGTGAGTTGGAAAACTATTGTGAGTTCATTTATGAAATTTATCAAAATATCCTACATAATCAGTGTGTTTTTGCCGATAAACATATTACAACTTTAGATTGGAAGCTAAAACAGATAGAAGTTGCTGCAAAAAAAGAGATTATACGTTTTGAAGTATTATTCCTTCCGTATAAAGCTTCTCAATGGGATGCCATTGAAAGTATCTGGAGAATGGCTGTAGAAGATGCAAGATGCGAGGTGTCGGTCATTCCTATCCCGTATTTTTACAAAAGTCCGGACGGAAGCACAGGCAAGATGCAGTATGAGGCGGATCAGTTTCCGGAATATGTACCCATTATTAAATTTGATACATATGATTTTACAGGCCGGTATCCGGATGTAATTTATATTCAAAACCCATATGATGAGTACAATGCTGCATTAACCGTGCATTCGTTTTTTTATTCGGTTAATTTAAAGAAATTTACGGATCATTTGATTTATATTCCGCCGTTTGTCGTGGATGAAGCTGCAACAGAAAACAGACGGGCAGTAGAGAACTTAAGAGACTGTTGCGCTGTGCCGGGAGTTGTCCATGCGGATAAGGTCATTGTCCAGTCTGAATCCGTGCGGCAGGTTTATATAGATATTTTGACAGAATTTGCCGGAGAAAAAACGCGGCAGATTTGGATGGAGAAAATAGTATGTATGGGTTTGTCCAAAAGGGACAAAGCGGGCTTTGGTTGAAAGAGAGACAGAGATTGCCGGAAGAATGGCTTTTGATAATATTGTAGGACAATAAGATAAGCGGTTGATATGCGAAAGGAGATTTTATGCAAATTATTACACATAATCTGAATGCCGATCAGGCAAGGCGGCAGTTGGGAATTACAACGGACAGTAAACAAAAGTCAACGGAAAAGCTGTCGTCCGGCTACCGGATTAACCGTTCGGCGGATGACGCTGCGGGCTTGTCTATTTCCGAAAAAATGAGAAAGCAGATCCGGGGATTGAATAAAGCCTCTAGAAATATTCAGGATGGAATTTCTTTAATACAGACAGCAGACGGCGCTTTAAATGAAATGCATGATATTTTGCAGAGGATGAATGAATTGTCGGTGCAGGCTGCAAATGATACAAATATGGATTCGGACAGGGATGCGGCGCAGCTTGAAATTAACAGGTTAAAGACGGAGATGAATCGTATTTCAAGGACGACGCAGTTTAATACGCATACGATTCTGATGGCAAAGCAGCTGGTTCAAATTGATGCGGATGATTATGCGGAAGCTATAATGGATGATACTTTTTCGGGTATGGGAAATCGGGGAAATGGATTGGTTTATGGGAAAAATCTGGACTTTTCAAATATTAATGCTCAGAATAAGGAGCAAATGATTGGAAAACAGTTTTATGTAACCTGCTCACAGGCATGCAGCCAGAGGTTTAGCTTTCGTTTTACCGATCAGCAGACTTCCGACATTACATTAAATGGGATTAATTTGTCGATTAATATTGGGATTAAAGACGCTTCTATAACAAATGGTGTAGATATCGTAAAAAAAATCAATGATTTGGTAGTTGGCCAGCAAGCTAATTTTATAGCGCAATTGCAGGCTATACAGCCTGGTTGGGTTAATGTTTATGGCGACACGATAATTGGGCATGCCAATGCGCTTCATGCAAATGGCGCAAACCTTACATTTTATTCGATTGACAATGGACCGCCCTATGTACCTGGCATGGGGTTAGTATGTGCTACGGATATACTTGAGAAGGATGAACAATTTTTGCTCCAGGTCAGTGATCGGCCTTATATGGAAATTGCCTTAAATTTAAAGACGATAAATTCGGCTACTTTGGGATTAAAAACGCTTGACGTTCATTCATTTGAAAGCGCTGGCAAAACAATAGATATGATTCAGGGTGCAATTGGAAACCTATCCGCTTACCGTTCTTATTTGGGCGCTATGCAAAACCGCTTGGAAAAAGCAATGGCGATTGTCGATAATACTGCGGAAAATGCACAGAGCGCTGAGAGCAAATTGCGGGATGCGGATATGGCGGAAGAAACATTGCATTTTTCTAAAATGCAGATATTAGAGCAGGTAGGGCAGGCTATGGTTGCACATACGAACCAGGATGCGGACAGTGTTTTGCGGTTGTTGGCATAAAATAAATTTCATATAAGAAATCTGTAAAAAATAAATGTAAAGAGTTTGGTAACCGTGTAAAAACCAGGGAGAAAAACATGAGAAAAAAAGCGTTAATTACAGGCATTACCGGACAGGATGGTTCCTATCTGGCAGAATTTTTACTGGCAAAGGGATATGAGGTTCATGGAATGATCCGGAGATCATCCGTTGATTACAGGGAGCGAATCGCGCATCTGGAAGGAGAAAAACGCTTTCATCTTCATTACGGGGATTTGTGCGATTCTATGAGTATTATGGCAATTGTTTCAGCGTTGCGTCCGGATGAAATCTACAATCTTGCGGCACAGAGCCATGTGCAGGTGAGTTTTGATGTGCCGGAATATACGGCGGATGTGGTTGCAACCGGGGTGCTTCGGGTGTTAGAGGCAGTCCGGCTATGCGGCCTGGCCGCAACCTGCCGCATTTACCAGGCGTCTACGTCCGAACTTTTTGGTAAGGTAGAAGAGGTACCGCAGAGTGAAACCACGCCGTTTCATCCGTACAGCCCTTATGCTGTAGCCAAACAGTATGGATATTGGATTGTAAAGGAATACCGGGAAGCTTACCATATGTTTTGCTGTTCCGGGATTTTGTTTAACCATGAGTCTGAGAGACGCGGAGAGACATTTGTAACAAGAAAAATTACGCTTGCCGCCGCGCGTATTGCACAGGGGAAACAGGACAAACTGTATCTTGGAAATTTAGACGCACTGCGCGACTGGGGTTATGCAAAAGATTATGTGGAATGTATGTGGCTGATGTTGCAGCACGACGTACCTGAGGATTATGTGATTGCGACGGGGGAGCAGCATTCCGTAAGGGAATTTTGTCAACTGGCATTTCATTATGCCGGGATAGAACTTATATTTTCAGGAGAGGGATTGGAAGAAAAGGGAGCGGATCAGGCTACGGGAACCGTTTTAGTGGAGATCAGCCCTGATTTCTACCGTCCTACGGATGTTGTTAACCTGCTGGGAGATCCGTCGAAAGCAAAACAGGAATTGGGATGGAATCCGACGAAAACAGGTTTTACGGAACTGGTACGGCTGATGGTAGAACATGATATGAAAAAATGCGCCGGCCAGGAAGTGAATGGCTGAGTGCATAAATATTAGGAGATTCAAAATACCATGATGGAACAAGATGCAAAAATATACGTTGCAGGCCATAGGGGGATGGTCGGCTCTGCGATTGTACGGCAATTAAGGCGGCAGGGATACACCCGTATTGTTACCCGCACCCATGCGGAACTGGATTTATGCCGCCAGGACGCAGTGGAGCGGTTTTTTGCTGCAGAGCGGCCGGAATACGTATTTCTTGCCGCTGCTAAGGTCGGCGGTATTGCGGCAAATCAGCAGGCTTTGGCAGATTTTATGTGGATTAATATGACGCTCGAAATGAATGTCATTCATGCCGCGTGGCAGAACGGTTGTAAAAAGCTGGAATTTCTGGGCAGTTCCTGTATATATCCCCGCCTGGCCCCGCAGCCGATGAAAGAAAGCTGCCTTTTGACGTCAGAGCTGGAAAAAACAAATGAAGCTTATGCCCTGGCAAAAATCTCCGGGTTGAAATATTGCGAGTATTTAAACCGGCAGTATGGTACGGATTACATCAGTGTAATGCCGACAAACCTATATGGGCCAAACGATAACTATCATCCCGAACACAGCCATGTTTTACCTGCGTTTATCCGGCGGTTCCATGAAGCGAAAGAACAGAAGCTGCCCTTTGTAACCTGCTGGGGAGATGGTTTGGCGATGAGGGAGTTTTTATATGTAGATGATCTGGCGGATTTATGTGTATTCTTAATGAACCACTACAGCGGCGATGAAACAGTCAATGCGGGCACCGGAAAAGAAATAAGCATAAAGGAACTGGCAGTTTTAACGGCTGAGACGATCGGTTATAAGGGCGAGATCCGTTGGGATGCGTCGAGGCCGAACGGAACGCCGCGCAAGCTTTTGGATACCAGTAAAGCGGCCCGTCTGGGCTGGACTTACCAGACGGAATTGGAAGACGGAATCCGGATGGCTTATCAGGATTTTTTGAAAAAGCCGGTGAACACAGAGCGGTAGAAAGGAAAGTGATTATGAATATTATATTGTTATCCGGCGGTTCCGGCAAACGCCTGTGGCCGCTTTCTAATGAGATACGTTCCAAGCAGTTTATTAAGATTTTTCAAAAAGAAGACGGTTTGTATGAATCCATGGTACAGCGTATGTACCGCCAGATCCGAAGGGTCAATGCGGATGCTACGGTGACGGTTGCAGCCAGCAGGACGCAAGTTTCTTCCATACGCAACCAGTTGGGCTCCAAAGCTTTGATTTCGATAGAACCGTGCCGTCGTGATACATTTCCGGCAATTGTTCTGGCCTCGGCGTATCTGGCGGATGTAGAAGGAACGGATCCGGAAGAATCGGTTGTCGTATGCCCGGTTGATCCGTATGTAAGCGAGGATTATTTCGGGATGTTGAATCAGCTGGGCGAACTGGCGCAAAAGGGAGAGGCAAATCTTGTATTGATGGGAATCAAACCAACTTATCCCAGTGAAAAATACGGCTATATTATCCCGGAAGGAACGGGCGAAATAAGCCGTGTTTCTGCGTTTCGGGAAAAACCGGATGCTGAAACGGCAGAGGCTTATATTGCGCGCGGGGCGCTTTGGAACGGCGGCGTATTTGCATATAAGTTAAATTATATACTGCAAAAGGCGCACAGCCTGATTGATTTTACAGATTACCATGATTTATTTGCCAAATATGAAACGCTGCCCAGGATCAGTTTTGATTGTGCGGTGGCGGAACAGGAAAAGCAGATTCAGGTAATGCGGTTTGCGGGCGAATGGAAAGATCTTGGAACTTGGAATACGCTGACGGAAGCAATGGAAGAAACCTGTATTGGGGATGTCAGAATGGATGAAACATGTTCCAATGTGCATGTCCTCAATGAAATCGGTATCCCGATTCTGGCAATGGGACTGAAAGACGTGGTGATTTCCGCCAGCCCGGACGGAATTTTGGTTTCCGACAAAGAGCAGTCCAGTTATATGAAGCCATATGTGGACAGCATTGACAGACAGGCGATGTTCGCAGAAAAATCATGGGGAAGCTTCCGGGTTTTGGATGTGGAACCGGAAAGCATGACGATTAAGGTTACCTTAAATCCGGGGCACAGGATGAATTATCACAGCCACAGGAACCGGGATGAAGTTTGGACAGTCATTTCCGGTACAGGCCGTACGGTTGTAGACGAGATGGAACAAAGCGTGCATCCGGGAGATGTGATTACGATGCAGGCAGGGTGCCGCCATACCATAATTGCGGTAACGGAACTAAAGCTGATAGAAGTCCAGTTAGGCAAGGAGATTTCCGTAGATGACAAGGAGAAATTCCCATTTGAGTTTGAATAAGCCCTTTCTTTTGCATCCGGCGGCAAAAGATTATCTGTGGGGCGGGAACCGTTTGAATGATGATTTTGCAAAAGGGATTTCTGTATTTCCCCTGGCAGAAACCTGGGAATGCTCTGTGCATCCGGACGGCCTTAGCATAGCGGCAAACGGGGAGTTTGCCGGGAAATCGCTTGCAGAGGTACTTTCGGCGCATCCTGAGTTTTTGGGAACGCATCCGCAGGCAGGCGGGCAGCTTCCGATAATGATAAAATTGATTGATGCAAAAGCAGATTTGTCTATACAGGTCCATCCGAACGATTCATATGCTATGGAACATGAAGGCGGGGCGCGCGGTAAAACAGAGATGTGGTATATCCTGGACGCCGAAAAGGAAGCAAGCCTGGTATATGGCCTGCGGCATACGGTTGGACGTGAGATGCTGCGCGAAAGTATAGAGAATGGGACTATTGAAAAGTATGTACAGAGGATACCGGTAAAAAAAGATGACGTTTTTTATGTAGAGGCCGGAACCATTCATGCAATTGGAGCTGGCGTACTGCTTGCAGAAATTCAGGAAAATTCCAACCTGACCTATCGGCTGTACGATTATGGGCGGTTGGATCAAAATGGGACGAAGCGGCAGCTGCATGTGGATAAAGCGCTCGAAGCTGCGGATTTAACAGGCAGCAGTAAGCCCAGGCAGCCGCTTCGGGTATTAAAATATCGCCAGGGCTGCGCCTCAGAACTTTTGTGCCGGTGTAAATATTTTGAGGTATACCGTATGCTTATCAATACCGAGCGGTTCCGGAAACTGGTGGGATACCAGGCGGACGGGGTTTCGTTCCGGGTTTTGCTTTGTGTGGAAGGATGCGGATTTGTGGTGATGGAAGATGGAGACGGAATGGCGTTTTTTAAAGGGGATTGCATCTTTGTGCCTGCAAATTCCGTTAAGATCAGGCTGCACGGAAAAGCGCAGTTTCTGGATATCCGCGGCTGACGCGCGGTTTTTTAATCATAATTTAGTCAGATGAAATATCCATTTAAGCCAGCCCTGCACGGAACTGGCGCGCCGGATAACCTGGCCTTCATTGCATACATGTAAGCGCCGCATGCGATCCGCAACGTCTTCTTTTTGCGGCATTTGTCCTGAACGTAGGACGGAATCAAATAAATCCCGGAAAATCTGATGTTCCAAAATCAGCCCGGCCAGCTTTAACTGCCGTCTTTTGTAATTCATACGGAATACCTTTGTCCCCAAAGGGGTAAGGGAAACCAGGATCTGCCTGTCGTCCGTTTCTTTTTGGAACAGCCCAAGATATCGTCCCGCATTGTAGTAATAGTCGGACTGCCGTAAGTCAAAATCCATCAGTTCCGCTATTTGCACCGGCGTCATGGGGGTTTCATACAGGTTTTCCAGCAGGGAAATAATGCGTTCCATAGAATTTGCTTGTATAAACGGGATATTTGTATAAGCCATATTATCGTCTGTCCGCTCCGGGGTATCCCGGCGGACCGCGGCCAGATCATCCAGGGTAATGGCGGTATCCTGCAAAGAGTAGCTTTTAGAGTGCAGCAATTCAATGGATGAATAGTCTGTAAGAGAAGAAAATCGGTATTCAAACAGACGGTAAATCATATTGGAATACACGGAAAATACCAGCCGGATTGGTTTTGTGACCTTCTGTTCCCACAGGCGGTAAGGATAGTAAAGCTGGCGGATGTGAAAATCTTCATGCACTACGTTTTTTGCTTCTAGGATTACAACTGACGTATCGTTCTCAAATCCGCCGTCAATTTCACACTGCGCATTGTTCACATGGATTTTTCGTTTAATACCCCGGCAGGTATCAACGTCAAAATCAAATTCCCCGGTTCCCATCCTTCCGTGAAACGTTGCGGCATTACCTGAGCAGCCCAGAAAATCGTCCAGGATTCCCGACAGCAGCAGGACATTTATCGCGCTGGCTTCCGAACTGATATTGCAGACGTCAATGGATTCAAATGCGGGCAGCTTTACATGGTTCATTTGTGTGACGGTTTCTTCTGGTTCCGGTATTTTTTCGTACAGTAAAAAATCACTGAGTATGTAAGAACTGCGGCTGTCCGGCAAAATATTCAGTCTGTTCCTCCGTAAAATGTCCGGCAGCGCATCTGTACTGTCCCATTTGGCCATAAGCCGTGGCTCTTTGAATTCCTTGATCTGGCTGGCTTTTATATGGAAACATCCGTTTTTTTGGACTTCTTCTGCGATATGGTATTTTTCAAGCAGCGCCTTCCACGCATCGTTTGCCGAAAGACTTTGGGTTTTAGGGGACATAGTAAATCAGCACCTCGTTTATTTCGCCGCGTTTGGCGGCCTTGCTGTTAATACTCCGTTTGGCCTGGACTGTCCGGATATCATATTCTTTATAAAGTTCCCTGATTTGGGGGCAGTCCGAATTGGACTGTAAAAAAGCAATTCCTTTTTTTCGGAGCCTGTCACATTCCTCCTTTAGCGTCACCTGCTGTTCGTAGGAAAATCCGTTTTGCGTATATCCGGTAAAGGAAGAAGAGGAAGAAATCGGCAGATAGGGTGGATCCAGATAAACAAACGTCCCTTTGCGCAGGCCTTTTAACACATTTCTGTAATCTCCCTGGCGGATTGCGATTTTGCCTGACCGCAGATAGCCGGACATGGCGCGGATAGACTCCTCGTTTACAATATTGGGGTTTTTGTATTTTCCGTAGGGAGCGTTAAACTGCCCGGCAGAATTGACCCGGTATAAGCCGTTATAACAGGTTTTATTTAAGTAGATAATCCGTGCGGCCTTTGCGACGTCCGACAGTTCCCTATAGTCGTCCGAGCGATCCAGGGAGCGTACCGTATAAAAATATTCCTGCGTATTAAAGCGGTTGTGTTCTTTTAATAAATCGATTAATTCGTCGCAGTGATCGCGTACAACGAGATAAACATTGATAAGTTCCTGATTGTAATCGTTAATAATAGCTTTTTTGGGCTGCAATTCAAAAAAAACGGCTCCGCCGCCTACAAATGGCTCTACATAAGTAACGCATTTTTTGTCGATAAGCGGCATAATTTCCGGTAGTAACTGTCTTTTCCCCCCAACCCATTTTACAATCGGGGCGATGGACTCATGATGTGCCATACAATACCTGCCTCTCAAATCCCAGAATAAATAAAACAACTTATTCTATTATACCGTCTTGGCATCTTAAGGTAAAGGGAAAAATGAAAAACACCCGGCAGTAACGCCAGGTGATTTACCAGGGAATATATCTTCCCAGTGACTCTATAAACGGTTATTTACGGTTTGGAGTCCTGTTCAGAAATTTTGTTTTTGGGTTTGGAGTGTGGCGTCTGGCCGGTTGCCTGCCTGCTTTTTCCGGCGCCCGAAAACGTAATTCCCATTTCAATAAACAGCGGCTTTTTCTCTTCCGGGATCGCCCGGTAAATATTAACCAGATGGCGTTCGTCGGCGGTGTATGGAGTAGCCTGCGGCTCTTTTACAGAGGTAACCCCGTAAATATAATCCGTGGTTGTGTTGAAATAGGATGCAAGCAGAACCATGGTTTTTGCATCCGGTTCGCGGCGGTTTTGAATATAGCCATTTAACGTTGTCGCGGAAAGATTCAGAGTTTTTGCCAGTTCCTTCTGTGTGACGGATTTTTCTTCCAGAAGAAAGCGCAGCCGATTTCCGATATCCAAGATTTATCCCTCCTATCTTTATAACGGTATACTCCCCATTTATTTTTGCCTGATTCTGTGGCAGTTCATACGGATTTAGGGGAGAAACAAAAAGCATATATTGGCATTTTAAAATAAAACAAGGAAGAATATTGGAAAAATACTCGAATAGCGTAGAAAAAATTTTCGCTACGAAAATTATACGCGTATTGAATATTGCATCTGCAAAATGGGTATAAAAAAGTTAGTGGAATAAACAGAAAAGAGGTAAAAAACAAAGAAGGGGAGTTAAGCCCCAATGTCATTTAGTTAAGGAAACAACGGTGACGCTCCTTACAGAGCAAGGTATATAGAAATATGTACCCTGCTCTTTTTTTGTAACTTTTTTGAAAAAACACTTGACAAACATGAAAAAATTTGTGGCAAAGCCCCTTGAATGTATTACATTTTTGGAGGTAACGCCTATGACATTTGCTGAACATGTAAAAAATGATCTATTATTCCTTATCCAGGAGATGGCATCTGCCCCATGGCTGTTTTCTAAAAACCCAGCGACTGACTTTTCAAGAAGCAGAAAACTTGATTTTGCATCTACAATCCGGTTCCTGCTTTCTATGGAAAGTGGCAGCCTGCAGAAAGAATTATTGGAGCATTTTCAGTTTTCTGTTGATACCCCTTCGGCCTCTGCTTTTAGCCAGCAAAGAGCTAAACTGCTCCCGGAGGCGCTCCCATTTCTGTTTTATGAGTTTAATGCCCTTTTCCCATTGGAAAAGAAGTATAAGGGATACCGGTTGCTGGCCTGTGATGGTTCTGACCTGAATATTGCCCGTAACCCGAAGGATGCTGATACGCACTTCCAGTCACTGCCAACAGATAAAGGATTCAACCAGCTTCATCTGAATGCGCTTTATGATCTGTGTGAAAGACGCTATACGGACGCAGTGATACAGCCTGCCCGTAAAAAGAATGAATCCCTTGCAATGACACAAATGGTTGACCGCTGCACGACGCAGGAAAAAACAATCTTTATTGCTGACAGGGGGTACGAAACCTATAACATCTTTGCGCATATACAGGAGAAAGGCATGTATTATCTGATCCGCGTCAAGGATGGGGGCAGCGGGAGCATGGCCGGGAGCTTTAAACTTCCTTCCAGGGATGAATTTGACCATGCCATGCGCCTTGTACTGACCCGGAAACAGACAAAAGAAGTGAAGGGCAACCCAGAAAAGTATAAGATCCTCCCGAAAGCGAGTCCTTTTGATTATCTGGACTTACACGACAGGATGTTTTATGAATTGGCCTTTCGGGTGGTGCGGTTTGCCATTACAGAGGATTCATACGAATGTATCATTACAAACCTGCCAGCAGATGAATTTCCGGCAGATGAAATAAAGAAGATTTATGCAATGAGGTGGGGGATTGAAACTTCTTTCCGGGAATTGAAATATGCAGTCGGGTTAAGCTGTTT
>OFFK01000148.1_pt1 | contig 57840 bp, 46 predicted proteins | sample 1521361 | NCBI WGS metagenome assembly OFFK01 (sample SAMEA3504096, study PRJEB24116) | mouse gut metagenome | biome: mouse gut; feature: mouse-associated habitat; material: faeces | place: Denmark | collected 2011 | reverse complement strand
GCTTTTTGTATGAAAACTAAAGTATAAACTGCAAATCTAATCGGTGTTTAGTATATATCACAGAAATGCCGCGGCTAATCTGCCAAAGACAGGAAACAGCGAAACGGACGGGCAGAAAAAGGATGGGAAGAAAATGGCGGAATACTGGTCGAAAAAGCAGGCAGATGAGAATCCAGATGTAAAAATCATCGTTGCCACCCACAAAGAATACCGAATGCCGGAGGATGAGATGTATCTTCCGCTACAGGTGGGGGCTGAGGGAAAAGAGGATTTTGGCTACAGGAGGGATAATACGGGAGAAAATATTTCTGCCCGGAATGACACCTTTTGCGAGCTGACGGGGCTATACTGGGCGTGGAAGAATTTGGACGCGGACTATATCGGGTCAGTGCATTACCGCAGGCATTTTGGGAAACGGAGCAGGGATCCTTTCTCCGGCGTTCTTACCTATGAGCAGCTTTTGCCCATGTTAGGGCAGTATGCCGTATTCGTGCCCGGCAGGCGGCGTTATTATATCGAAAGCCTGTATTCGCATTATCAGCATACCCACTACGCAGGACATCTGGATATGGCGGGTGGAATCATCCGGGAAAAGTATCCGGAATATGCCGAAAGCATTGACCGGGTCTACGGGCATACATACGGCTATATGTTCAATATGTTCATCATGAAAAAAGAATATTTCCATGCGTATTGCAGCTGGCTGTTCGATATCCTGTTCGAACTGGACAAGCATGTGGACACGACAGGGCTTTCCCCATACCAGAAGCGGTTCCATGGGAGGGTCAGTGAAATCATTTTCAATGTGTGGCTGGACGGACAGGTGAAGGCGGGGCTGCTGGACAGGAGGGAAATCAGGGAACTGCCATATCAGCATATGGAAAGCATTGACTGGCTGGAAAAGGGAACGGCTTTTTTTCGGGCAAAGCTTTTTGGGGAAAAGTATGAAGGGAGCTTTTAGATGGAGGTATTGTTCTATTTGGGAATTCTGCTATTGCCCTTTGAAAATTTTGCCTTTGCCCCGTCTTCTGGGTGGGCAGCGTTGTCGCCGTTGGTATTTGCTGCCTATGTAGTTTGTAATTACCGGATTTTAGGAAAATCCATAATGAGATATAAAAAGCTGCTGCTGATTATTGCGTGGGTGATATTTATATCTTTGGTCAACCTGTTATTTATTGGACAATACCAAAAAGAAGCTTTCTATAGGTTCCTGAGCGCCCTGATATCGCTTGGGCTTGGCATTATGAATCTTTTATGTTTCGATATCTATTTTATCGTAAAAAAGAAATCTGTACAAAAAGTAGAAAAGCTCCTTTTCCTGACATATATGATTTCATTAATGGTGGGAATTGTCCAGTATCTGACAATCAGGCTAAATGTGGACTTCATAAGGGTGTGGGATGCTCTTATTTCGAAACGTTCCTACCTGCGTTACAATCGGGTACAATTTACATTTACAGAGCCTTCTTTTATCGGGATGCATTTATTCGGTGTACTTTTGCCAATGTATATTTATCATAAAAATGCCAGGTTGAAGAATCTGATAATCCTCTATGGGCTATGTAGCATTTTCTTCGGTTCCGGAGTAAGGATTTTAGTAGACACTGTAGTGGTGGCGGGAATTGTTCTGTTCTATAAATTGAATTTCAGAAAAGCCAGGAACGTTACCCTGATTATGTTATCAATACTGGCAATTTCACTGGGAGGAACCTATGTATACAATAATAATTATCGTGTGAGACAAATCGTGACAAAAGGCGTATATGCGGACGGATCGTTTGCATCCCGGTATTTTCGTATCAATGCTTCCATGAAGGGTTATCAAAATAATTTTTTGCAGGTACTATTGGGATATGGATTAGGGCAGGAAATATTGCCGTTGAAGTTAGGTTATGACGAAGCTGTTTCGGAGTATCAAAGTTCTTATACGAAAGAAGTGTCAGAACTTCGGGATGCGGAAAAAACGAGGGAAGAAAGCGCCAGCTATTGTTTATTTATCAGAATCATAAGCGAGTGTGGCATGGCGGTTTTCTTTATCTTATGTATCTGGATTGGAAAAAGAATCACGCGGGAAAAGGGTAAGGAAGGGAAAGCTCTGATATTGATTACAGCATACTTATACATACAATTCGAATCATATGCTTTTTATGCAGTCTGGTTGGTAATCGTCCTACAGCAGTTGCGAATAAGGGGAAAACAGGAAAATGCTGGATTCAGGATTTCGGCCAGTGAGATGGTGGATGGGGAGGAAAAGCAGTGTCAGGAGAGGGTTTGCCGTTGGTGTCGGTCATAGTGCCGGTTTATAAGGTTGAACAATATATTGAAAGTTGTCTGGATGCAGTCAAATCACAGACTTATGAAAATCTGGAGATTATATTGATTGATGACGGAACTCCAGACTCTTCCGGAGAAATCTGTGAGAGGTATGCGGAACAGGACAGCCGGATGGTGGTTTACCATAAACAGAATGGAGGACTTTCGGATGCGAGAAACTATGGAATTGATTGTGCAAAAGGGGAATATATAACATTTATTGACTCAGATGACCGGGTAGATATAGATTACGTTGAGTATTTGTACAGATTAATCAGAAAATATGAGTGTATGCTTGCTCTATGTACTCACAGAATCTTATATGAAAATGGGAAAATGGTAGAGATTGGAGCCGGAGGAGAAGAAATCCTGGACGAAGAAACTTGTTTGGAAAGGATGCTGTACCATGATGTGATTGACACGTCAGCCTGGGCAAAACTATATCATAGAAAAATTTTGGAAGGGATTAGATTCCCGAAGGGAAAGTTATTTGAAGACATTGGGACTGTGTACAAAACTTTTCTGAAATCCAAGAAAATCGCCTGTGGGTATTCTCCGAAATATACATATGTGTTCCATGATGATTCTATTGTGAATGGAGCGTTTTCGATTAAGAAATTAGATTTGTTGGACATGACGGATCAAATGGCCAAGGAGGTGGCAATGGCGTATCCTTCTTTGGAAAAGGCGGTTAATCGTAGAAAAGTATACGCTCGTTTCAGCACTTTGAATCAAATGATGAATTGCAGAGCGTACAAAAAAGAAAAAACTATATTAATAAAATATATAAGGAAGCATGGTCTGGGGATATTGGCTGATAAGAAAGCGCCTAAAAGAGATCATGCCGCAATATTGCTTTTAATGATGAATTATGGACTATATTGTTTAGCGTGGAATGTTATCAGAAAAAGCAGAGGGCTTTAATGCCGGTCTGGAATAAAAATAATATTTTGGAGAAAAGAACGTGAAAGAAAAGCAGCTGGCAAAGAACACAGGCAGCTTATTCCTGTTCCATATAGCAAAGATTCTGTTTCCCTTCATAGTGCTTCCCTATCTGACGCGAACCATGTCTACCGAGGCCTATGGTGTAGTGGCATATGTGAAGACGGTGATGACTTACATGCAGGTCATCGTTGATTTCGGATTTACGCTGTCTGCCACAAAAGATATTGTAAAGGCCAGGGAAGACAGGACGGAGATGTCCTTTGTGATAGGGGATACACTGCTGGCAAAACTGATGTTGGGGGCGGCAGGCGGTGCAGGCCTGTTGATATTGCTTGGCAGCTTGCCGCTTCTGAGGGAAAATCCGGCCTATACGTTGCTGTCCTATGGGGCAGTGCTGGAATCAATCTTTTTATTGGATTTCCTATTTCGCGGCCTGGAAATCATGCATGTCATCACGATTCGATTCCTTGTGATGAAGACCATATCCACGGGACTGACTTTTTGCATGGTGAAGAGCGATGCGGATATGTTATGGATTCCTGTTTTGGATATCCTGGGATCGCTGGCAGCGGTCTGCCTGGTATTTTATGAAATCAGGAAGAGGGGGATTCTGATAAAATGCTCCGGTTTTTCTAAGGCGGCTGCAATCATCAGGGAATCCGCGGTTTTCTTCCTGTCGAATGTGGCATCTACGTCTTTTAATGCATTGAGCACGCTTGTCATCGGAATCCGGATCAGTGCCACGGAAGTTGCGTACTGGAGCGTCTGCATGCAGGTCATGGGATCCATACAGGCATGTTATTCACCCATATCGGATGGCGTCTATCCGGAAATGATTCGCTTTAAGGATTTTCGCATCATGAAAAAGCTGTTGCGCCTGTTTGTCCCGGTGGTGGCGGTCGGATGTATGATTGCTTATCTGGGCGCGGAGTGGGGGATGCTGATTTTGGGCGGGGAGAAGTATCTTGTGGCAGTGCCAATCTTCCGGCTGCTGATACCATGCCTTTTCTTTGGGTTCCTTTCGATGATGTTCGGATGGCCTACGCTGGGGGCAATCGGGAAAGCGAAGGAGACGACTGTTTCCACGGTCGTATCGGTTCTTTTTCATGGTATCATGCTGTTTGTATTGATTCTGGCGGGCTCCTTTTCCCTGACGAATATTGCGATTGTGAGGAGTCTGACGGATTTTCTTTTGTTTGCAGTGCGGTATTTATTTTACAGAAAATATAGGCATTTATTCTATGGTATCTGATGGATATGATGACTTTGGAAAGTAGGGACGTTTCATGAAAGCTGGCGTTATCACACTTTATAATGTGTGTAATTACGGCACACAGTTGCAGGCTTATGCAACACAGGAAAAATTGAAAGAATACTTTGAGGAAGTAGAATTTATTCAATATAAGAGGAAGGACACTTATGGTCTGGGACTGTTGAGGACATTTACGAAAGGGAATCCGCTTAAGATATTGCCGATTCTGCCGACTCTGATTCGGTGGAAAACGGTTTTCGGAGGCTTTCAGCAACAGTTTTTGAAGATTGCAGATACATCATACACTGGAAAGAATGGTTTTGACGGGTTTCGAGATGAATATGATGTTTATTTATCCGGTAGCGATCAGGTATGGAACTGTGGTTGGAATGGCGGAGTCGTTGCTCCCTATTATCTGAGTTTTGCACCGGACAGGAAGCCGAAGTATGCGTTTTCTTCAAGTTTTGGACAGAAGCGAGTAGAGGATGAATACATATCGGAATCGAAAGCTTATCTGGAGCGGTTTGATTTCATAACGGTCAGGGAAGAAAGCGGAGTGCAGATTCTGAAAGAACAGTATGGATATACAAAAGCAAAACGGATTTTAGATCCAACGCTGCTTATGACTGGGGATGAGTGGCGCCGCCTGGCGCCAGACAACACAATTCCGGATGACTACATATTGATTTACAATCTGCAGAGGAACAGGGAACTTGATGCATATGCGGAAAAAATTGCCAGGAAGACAGGATATACATTGTATCGGTTCTGCACAAGGTATGATCAGATATTCAGAAACGGAAAAAGCCTGTTGATTCCGGATATCTTTACATTTATCACGTTGATTGACAATGCCAGCCTTGTGATAACGGACTCCTTCCATGCGACAGCGTTTTCCATGAACCTGCATACAGAGCCAATCTGCATCTATCCGCGGGAATATGGAGGGCGGATATCAGAATTTTTGCAGCTAGTGAAAGAGGAGGGGAGACATAGCAGAGGTTATGACGATATGGATATCTTAAAACGCCATGTTGATTTCGACAGAGTGGATAGGATATTGGAAATGGAGCGGAAGAAAGCAGATGAGGTTCTGGAAAGAACGATGGGATTTATTGAGTTGCGTGATGGCAAAGGAGATTATAACAATGCATTATGTTAATAAATCTGTGAAGGTATCTATAATCGTTCCTGTATATAATTCAGAAAAATATATATCAACTTGCATAGATTCTTTGATAAATCAATCACTTGAAAATATAGAGATAATTCTGGTAGATGATGGATCTATGGATAACAGCGGAAAAATCTGCGATATGTATAGTGAGACTGATGCAAGAATCATAAGTATACATCAGGAAAACAGAGGTGTCAGCGCGGCTCGAAATAAAGGAATTGAACAGTGTCGGGGAGAATTTGTGACATTTGTTGATTCCGATGACTGCATAGCTGAAACATATTGTGAGTACCTTTACAAGTTATGTAAAGAGAATGGAACGGATATTGCATTGACACCACAGCCGGTAAGGGTGTGCGGTGCTAATTACAGAATCACAAATGATATTGTAAAAGATAATGCTGAAGTTTGGACAGGTATAGAGGCAGCTAGAAATATGTTGTTTTATAAAATTGTAATATCATCATGGAACAAGATGTATTCGGCCAACATGTTAAAGAGGAAGAAGCTTTGTTTTGATACAGAACTTGCATATGGAGAGGGGTTTGCATTTGTTATAAATGCATTTATCCATAGCAATGGAATAGCCTGTGGCAATAAAAATATATATTTCTATCGAGTAGATAATGAAAACAGTGTTATGACAAATTATGATACTAAGTTGGTCCATGGGAGTTTTGAAGCCTTACATAAAATTAGAAAGCTGATTCAAACAAGCAGTTTGCAGGAAGCATGGAATTATGCATACTGGCACACGAGTTGCGACTGCCTGAATACGATGATTGGATGTGGAATGAAAGTAGAAGAAAATGAAATGTATCTCAGGTTAGTTAGAAATTGCAGAAATTATGCCAACACTGCTATGAGCGCCCCAGTATCAGCAAAAGAAAAAATGAAAGCGCTTATGTATTTTGTTTCGCCCAACTTTGCGGCAAGGACGATTAATGTTTTGAGAAAAAGAAAATTTGCAAAAGCAAAATGAGCAGCTGTGGAAAAAACATTGACATTCGCTTACTTTTATATAGATACGGGAGAACAGTTTATAGGTAATTCTGTAAATTCGTTTATAGGAATATCAAAGAGGATTAGTGATATGCTGAAATGGCAAAAGAGTGAAGAATTCCTGGAGCAACAGGATTGTCCTGGCAGTGCGCGGCAGAATACGGACGAAAAAGCGGATTATCTGGATTTTGTCAGCGTGGTGTCAGCGCTGGCCGTGGTGTTCCTTCATACAAATGGCTGTTTCTGGAATTTCAGCGCGACAGCCAGGTATTGGTGGACAGCAAATGTAATTGAATGCTTATTTTACTTTGCTGTGCCCATATTTTTTATGATTTCAGGAGCCACATTGCTGGATTTTTTCCAGAGGTATGGGGTGCTGGATTATTTTGCCAGGAGAATCCGGAAAACGGTAGTCCCATACATCGTTTGGAGCATCATTGGGCTGGCTTTCCGGGTATGCTATTTGAAAAACATTGGAAGAGAGTCGGTAAATGGTAAATACATAGTGAGAGGCCTTCTATCAGGAGGGCTTGTGGAGATTTACTGGTTTTTCATCCCATTATTCTGTCTTTACCTGTCGGTTCCCCTGTTTGCTGCGGTACAGGACAGGCTGCGCAGAAAAGTGTTTCTCTATCTTGCGGTGGCATGCTTTGTTCTGAACTGCCTGATTCCGTTCATGAATGCGGTTTTCAGCATAAATGTGGGCTATCAGTTTTCCGTAACTGTGGGCAGCGGCTACCTTCTCTATTTGATTCTGGGCTACCTGCTCCATAGATATGAGATTGGAAGATGGCAGCGGTATGCGCTTTATGGGACGGGGCTGGTGGGGCTTATGCTGCATATTGTCGGCACTTATAAGTTGTCGGTGGCCGCAGGCAGCATTGTGTCTGTATATAAAGGGTACAATAACGTGCCTTGCGTGCTGTATTCTGTAGCAGTGTTTTTGCTTTTAAAACAGATCTGGGGGGTAAGCTGGGGCAGATGCTGTCGGCAAAGCGGCTGATTCGTTTTTTGCGGAATTATACGTTTAGCCTGTATCTCGTCCACTGGTACGTAATGAAAATCATGGTAAAAGAATTGGACATCAACACGCAGTCCATATACTATCGTCTGGGTGCGCCGTTTGTCATCCTTGCCGTTACGGTCTTCGTTGCTGCGTTGGTGAGAAAAATTCCATTTGTGAAGAAAATATTGCCGTGAAAACCTCTCTTAGCTGATTTGGGACATTGTCTGGCAGCTCAGGCAGGAACGACATGGCAAATGCGTGGGGCTGTCCCCGTCCGTCTTCTATCAGGATGTATTTTGAAAGGGCAGTAAGGAATTGTCTACAAATAACTGATGCGAGTTTATAGCCGTTTTCGTTGTATTTCTGGGCTTTCTCCTAAACAAGTTGCATCAGTTATTTTCCGACAATTCCTAAAGAAGTGCTTTGGGAGGAATGAAAAATATGAAAAAAATAGCGGTTCTGATTCCCTGCTATAACGAAGCGAAAACAATTGGAAAGGTAGTGGCTGATTTTTCAAATGTGCTTCCGGAGGCAGATATATATGTCTATGATAACAATTCCACTGACAATACTGCGGAAATTGCGGAGGCAGCGGGAGCTGTCTTGCGGAAGGAATATATGCAGGGCAAAGGAAATGTGATACGCAGAATGTTTCGGGAGATAGAGGCGGAATGTTATATCATGACGGATGGGGATGATACATATCCGGCAGAATATGCCCGCGAAATGGCAGAGATGGTTCTGGGTAAAAATGTAGATATGGTCGTAGGCGACCGTCTTTCTTCTACGTATTATGAAGAAAATAAGAGACCGTTTCATAACTTTGGAAATATGCTGGTACGGAAAAGCATCAACATGCTTTTTCATAGTGATATCAAGGATATCATGACAGGGTACAGGGCATTCAGCTATGAATTCGTCAAAACGTTCCCTGTCCTGTCAAAGGGTTTTGAAATAGAGACTGAAATGAGCATCCATGCGGTCGATAAGAACATGTATGTTGAAAATGTCATAATCGATTATAGGGATCGGCCGGAAGGAAGCGAGTCCAAGCTCAACACTTATACGGATGGAATAAAGGTATTGAGAATGATAATCAGGTTATATAGGACTTATAGGCCAATGGGCTTTTTTGGAATGATTGCTTTGGTCCTGGCTGTTTTGGCGGTTCTCTTTATGGTGCCTGTTATGATAACTTATGTCAATACAGGGCTTGTGCCTAATTTTCCCACCTTGATAGTATGTGGATTTACGATTCTGGCATCGATTCAATCGTTTTTTGCGGGTCTTACCCTGCAGACTATGGTGCAAAAAAACAAGCAGGATTTCGAGATGGCTCTTCAAAGTGTATCAAGGGGACGGGAAAAGGTATGAAAAGAATGGCAAGGACAGGATGCTGTTTATTGTGTGGGTTTTGTTCCACATATTCCATCGCAAATATTTTGAAAATGGAAGTAGACGATTATGCAATAAGCAATAGCATCTTCGGGATAATCTTGTTCGTGGGGATTTATGTTTTCATGCAGTGTAGCTGGGGCAGATTCAACAAAAGGCTGTTAACGGCAACCGGGTTATTAGGGCTTCTTTTTTCTGCATTTTTGGTTTTGGGAAGAAATGTATACATGAGAACGGGGACACTGATTGATAAGCCGTATACATGGATATATATTGCAGGTATGGTGCCTTTGATGACTGCGCTGCTTGCTGTGCTGTTCCGGCATATGCCAGTTATGAATGATAGGGCGAGGGTGAGGGCGGCAGATGCGATGCGCCGTGATAGAATAAGGGGGGCGCTTTGGATAAGAATGAAAAAAGCAGAAGAAGCAGACAGCGATGGGAAAAAATGTTTTTTGTGGTGCTGGTTCCTTATTTTCGCGGCCTGGCTGCCTGGTTTCATTGCCTCTTATCCGGGGGTGTGCGGATATGATGTGGTGTATGAATTAAATTATTTTAACAGTGAGTTCATTAGTATAAAGCATACGTTGATTCACACTTATCTGATGCATTTATGTGTGGACATCATCGGGGGGATACTGCATAGTGTGAACGCAGGCTATGCGATTTCAAATCTTCTGCAGATGATTTGCCTGTCCTTCGTGTTGGCAGCCGTAATAAAATATATGAAAAAGCGAAGGATAGCTTTTATGATAAGGACTGTTTTCTTATTGGTTTTTATGTTTCTTCCTTCCAATGCGATTATGGCGTTTTCTACCACGAAGGATGTGTATTTTGCCTCATTTATGGCTCTTTTTGTAAAAATGTCGCTGGAGTGGGTGGAGGATGGAGATCTTTTATGCCAAAGGAAATTTCTGATGCGATATATCGCGGTGTCATTTCTTTTCATGATTTTCAGAAGTCAGGGCAAATACATATTCGTGGCGGGCATGTTTGCAGGTGTTGCATTGATGAAGAGGCAGCGCCGAAGGCTGCTCGCCATACTGGGGATTGTATCGGTTATGTATGCTCTGTATGCGGGGCCCGTTACAAAGCTTGCGGGAGCAGGGCTGGTTGAGGGACAGGATATACGGGAGATGATGAGTGTGCCGACGATGCAGCTTACCAGAGCGCTGCATAAGAATTTCGAGGAGTTGACAGAGGAGGAGAGGGAGCTGATTCGTATATATGTCCCTGCAAGCGACCAGATGCCCTGGGTGGGGATTGCCGACAACTATAAAGGAAGCTTCAACGCAGACCGATTCCGCGATAAGCCAGGGGAGTTTATTGGTCTGTGGATCAAGGTAGGAGCAAAGGCTCCCGTCACTTATGTGGATGCCTTTGCAAGGCTGACAGTGGGACTTTGGTATCCGGATGTAAACTATAGGGATCCAGGGGCATATCATCCTTATTGGGAATACCTGAATTTACAGCAAAACAGTGAGGGGACATGGACCGTGGCTAAACGGCGGACTCCGGAATGCCTTCAGTGGCTTGCCGACTGGTATTATGACCTGACTTACAATAATACTTACCAAAAAATACCTATATTATCCATGCTGTTCAGTTCAGGCTTCATGTGTTGGATTCTCCTTGGCTACTTTGCATATTGCTTTTATATGAGGCAGCGCAAATACTTGTTCCCGGCGTTTTTTGTGCTGTTGTTATGGGGGACAATGCTGTTAGGGCCGGTGGTTCTATATCGGTATGTCTATCCGATTGCAATAACGACACCGCTGTTGATAACAAGTGCCTTGACAATGAGAGAAGCAGATTAGTCTTTGCAATGTCCGATGAGGAATATGTGGCGCCTATGATCAGAACGAGGAGGAGTCCTATGAGTAAAAAAGTGTTCACTGAAGAAGAAATGGAGATGCTGCGGAACAATCCCTATACATATTCGGTCACGCCATCCACCCTGTACTTCACAAAGGAATTCAAGGAGCTCTTCTGGCAGGAGTACCAGAAAGGGGAGGTTCCGCGCCAGATTCTCAGCAAGTACGGCTATCCGGCAGAGGTGCTGGGCAAAAAGCGAATCTGGGGAATTGCCCATAACATAAAAGACCAGTATTACAGCGAAGAAGGACTCCGCGAGGGCTTTCTGAAAAGGGGTGCTTCCGTCGAAAGCAACCATGAAATCCAAGAGACTGTCAGGCGGCTCCAGAGAGAAGTGCGGCAGCTCAGGCAGGAGATTGAAGGCATTAAGAAGACTACATCATGAACCTTTCCACGCGCTCCGCTCGTGCAGCGGCCTTCAACCGATCTGCCCCAATTTTTTGTCATTCTCTTCTCTGCGAAAGCAGGGTTTTTTCTGTGTAAATAGATGGAATTACAAGAGAGTTTGTGGTAAAATAATGGTGTTGGTGTTGGTGTTGGTGTTGGTGTTGGTGTGGGCTGAGGGACTGTGCATAAGGGAATCGGGATTTCATGATTGCAAGGGGAATAGGTTATGGATATGGAAAAGATGATGCCGGAAGCCAAACATAGAATGGCAAAAAAATTCAATGTGAATGGGTATTGCGATCCTGAGCTGCATTATATGGTCGATTTGTCCGGACGCCTGAAAACAATCAAAGCCATGGTTGATGAGGGGGACTATTTCACTATCAATAGGGCCAGGCAATATGGAAAGACCACCATCTTGGCTGCTATGGCTGATTACCTGAAAGAAGATTATGAGGTAGTCAGCCTGGATTTCCAGACCATGAGTTCTTTGGCCTTTGAGAGTGAGGAAATGTTCGTCACGGCATTCGCGGAGGAACTGCTGGACGCGGTGGACAGCTTTCCTGACGGCATAGAGAGCAGGATTGGGACATTTGCCCAAAATACCGCAAGAATATGCTCTCTGCAGGCTTTGTTCAAAGTCCTGAACCATTGGTGCGCAAAGGCGGCTCGAAAAATCATCCTGATGATAGATGAAGTGGATACTGCGACAAATAATCAGGTGTTCCTTGATTTTCTGGCACAGTTAAGAGCATGTTATCTGAAAAGGCGCAGAATTTCAACGTTTCAGTCAGTCGTCCTGGCCGGTGTAGTCGATGTGCGAAGCATCCAAAGAAAGCTCCGCCCGGATGAAGACCACAGGGATAATAGCCCCTGGAACATTGCGGCGGATTTTCTAGTCGATATGAGCTTTTCGGTTGAGGATATCGCCGGAATGCTGAATCAGTATGAAGCCGATTACGGCACCGGGATGGATACAGGAAAAATGGCGGAGCTGATTTACGGCTATACATCCGGGTATCCGTATCTCGTCTCCCGTCTCTGCAAGCTGTTGGATGAAAGAATATCTGGAACCGAGGCCTTTCCCGATAAGCCGCGGGCATGGACTGAGGCAGGATTTTATGAGGCTGAAAAAAAGCTGGTGAAAGAGGATAATCCCCTGTATCAGTCATTGATAGGCAAACTGAAACAGTATCCTGTGCTGAAGACGCTGGCGGGAGAGCTGCTTTTTAACGGCAGGACTGTGGCTTACACTGCGACTGCTGATTATATTAAAGATGCCGCCATGTACGGCTTTATCAGGAATGAAGATAATGTCGCTGTCATCTCTAATCGGATTTTTGAGACGGTTCTATACGATTATTTTGTTGCCGGGGAACAGATAGGAAGCCTGATGTATCACATCGGGGAACAGGAAAAAAATCAGTTTATAGTGGGTGGGCATCTCGATATGCGCCGGGTGCTGGAAAAATTTGTAGAAACATTTCATGAATTGTACGGAAAGAAGGATGATAAATTTATAGAGGATGTGGGTAGAAAATATTTTATTCTCTTTCTGAAGCCGATTATCAATGGTGTGGGCAATTACAGTATCGAATCCCGGACCAGGGATAATGGACGTATGGATATCGTAATCTTTTACCGGGGGGAACGGTATGTCCTTGAGTTGAAGCTATGGCGCGGAAAAGCTTATAACCAGCGCGGAGAAGAACAGCTTTCGGATTATCTTGACTGTTTTGGGTTGAAAAAAGGCTATATGCTCAGCTTCAATTTTAATAAGAAAAAGGTGATCGGCGTAAAAGAAATTGTCCTTGGAGACAGGCTGCTGATAGAAGCGGTCGTATAAATTTCACCGGAAAATATGATTCCCCTCATTTTAGATAAAAATATGGTTTAAGGAACGGCAGAGTGTCATGGAAGATGCTCTGCCCTTTTACAAGATATATCATTTCGGCATTCTGTTTCAGGAAGGAAACGAAGAGAGGTATTGCCGAAATACCGGAAAAATGGTAAAGTAATGATAAGAGCCGGGAAGGAAGGATTGTAGATGGGAGCACGCGCAGAAGTGAGATATGGACTTGGTTACCAGAATTATGGGGACATGATGCGTAACCATATATTCTATATTGATAAGACGGATTTCATCAGGGAGTGGTGGAATCAGGGGGACAGCGTCACCCTGATCACGCGTCCTCGCAGGTTCGGCAAGACACTGAACATGAGCACGGTAGAGTGCTTTTTCTCCAATAGGTACCAGAGCCGGGGAGACCTGTTTGAGGGAAGGAAGGTCTGGGAGGAGGAAGGTTTCCGGGCGCTGCAGGGCACATATCCTGTGATATTCCTGAGCTTCGCGGGGGTGAAGCCCCTTTACGGCGGAAGGAATGACGAGAAGGAGCGGACGGACAACGCGGAATCGGTGAAGGACGCGGTCAAGCAGCTGCTCACTGACATCTACAAGATGCATAAAGACATCATGAAATCGGATCTGTTCGATGAGGACGACAGGGCCTTCTTCCGGTCCGTGAGGGACGACATGTCGGACAGGACGGCTCAGACGGCGCTCCGGCGGCTCTGCGGGTACCTGGAGCGGTATTATGGGAAAAAGGCCATCGTCCTCCTTGACGAGTATGACACACCCATGCTGGAAGCCTGGCTGAGCCATTTCTGGGACCAGGTCATCTCCTTCTTCAAAGGCTTCTTCGTGAACACCTTCAAGGACAACGCCAACATGGAGAGAGGTCTGATCACAGGCATCACCAGGATCTCCAAGGAATCCATCTTCTCGGAGCTGAACCACCTGGAGGTAGTCACCACCACCTCCGACAAGTACGCCACCTCTTTCGGCTTTACGGAGGAGGAGGTCTTCCGGGCGCTGGAGGAAGCGGGGCAGGGGGAGCATAAGGAAGGGGTGAAGAAATGGTATGATGGTTTCACGTTTGGGGAGCATACCGACATCTACAATCCCTGGTCTATCATCTCCTTTATCGGGAAAGGGGCGAAATATGAGGCCTACTGGGCGAACACAAGCTCCAATGGCCTGGTGAGCACGCTGATACGGACGGCGGATGCCGACGCCAAGGTAATAGTGGAGGACCTGCTTGCCGGGAAGAGCTTCACGGCCCCGATTGACGAGCAGATTGTCTTCACCCAGCTGGTGGGAAATACCAACGCTATTTGGAGCCTGTTGATGGCAGCGGGGTATCTGAAAGTGGTCGGGCGCGGCATGGCAGATCCGAACAGGACAGAGGACATCTGTTATGAACTGACGTTGACCAACAGGGAGATATGGTTCCTGTTCCGGAACATGGTAAAGGACTGGTTCGGACGCTTCGACGTGCCCGCGTACTACAACGAATTCATCCGGGCCCTCTTAAACGACGACATCCGCAGGATGAACACCTTCATGAACAGGGTTGCCCTGGAGACGTTCAGCTCCTTCGATGTGGGGAACAAGCCATCGGAGAAGACCCATCCGGAGCGGTTCTACCACGGCTTCGTGCTGGGCATGATCGTGAACCTGGCGGACAGGTACAGGGTGACTTCGAACCGGGAAAGTGGATATGGCCGCTATGATGTGATGCTGCAGCCTTTAGACAAAAGCGGAAAGGCTTTCATCTTCGAATTCAAAGTGATGGACGGGGACGATGGCGAGAAGACGCTGGAGGACACGGTGGCCAACGCTTTGGCGCAGATTGAGGAGAAACGGTATGAGACGACGCTTGTGGCGGAGGGCTTTGCCCGGGAGAATATCAGGAAATACGGCTTCGGGTTCCAGGGCAAGAAGTGCCTGATTGGGTGATGGAATTGCACTTTTTGTATCATTGAAGTGTGGCAGGAGTAGATTGTATTTTTGTCACAGATTTTTAGGAATCGAGGTGGTGAGGTGTCGGACGATACAAAGCAGACGCAGGAAGTCAAGGCAAAACGTACTGCGAAAAATAGTGTTTTTTTAGACCTTTTCCAAGATAAAAAGAATTTGTTGAAACTGTATAAAACATTACACCCAGAGGATGCAGACGCAACAGAGGACACGCTGGATATTGTAACGATAGATAATGTGCTTACAGATAACTTATATAATGATTTGGGCATCATGGTGGGTAATAACAGATTGCTTTTACTTTTGGAAGCGCAAGCCAGTTGGACGGTAAATATTTTAATTAGAGTATTATTGTATTTGGCGCAAAGCTACCATGAATATTTTGAGAGAACTAGTCAGAGCCTATATAAAAGCAAGAAAGTGAAAATGCCAAAGCCTGAACTTTATGTGATTTTTACAGGAAATAAAGGTAGAAAACCCGATACAATATCTTTATCGCAGGAATTTTTTGACAGTGCAGATATTGATATTGAGATAAAAGCCAAAGTAATATATGAGAGCGATAAGGACAATATAATCAATGAGTACATTGTTTTTTGTAAAGTTTTTAACGAGCAGATAAAAGAGCATGGGATGACAAAACAGGCAGTTACAGAAACTATCCGTATTTGCAAAGACAGAAACGTTTTAAAACAGTATCTAAGCAGCAAGGAAGTGGAGGTAGTAACGATTATGATGAGTTTATTTGATGATGAACAAATTATGAGGACTTATGCAAAAGATATCAAAAAGGAAACGCTAATGGAAAACGCTAAACATATGTTAAAAATGGGGAAATTGACAGTTGAGGAAATTCCAGTTTGTTATCCAGATTTGACAATGGACGATGCAAAGGAGATTGAAGAAGAACTTATGCAATTTGCATAAATAGTTAGACTGATTAAAAAGTAGAATAACAGAGTAGAGGCGTATGGGACAGAAATGTATACCATGCGCTTTTTTGCTCCCAAAAGGAGGAACATAAGCGATAACATTCAAACTGACAACACAGGGAGACGCCGCCCTGATTACAACAAAAGATAGAAAAAACAAATTACTTAGTCGAGGTAAATTTCTCTGATACCAGTATCTAAAGCGTATAGGACAAGCTAAAGCGTGTTATCCTCCACGACTTAGAGCATGGAAATCGGACATGTAAAAGATACCCGGAGGGCTTTGGAAGAAATGAGGAAAAAGCATGGCTTATAATTTAAGCATTACAGAATTATAATGGTATGCAGGGAATTTAATTTTTATAGTAATTCATCATATGTTCATAAAGTTCTCTAGTCTGTTCCTCATCTCCCCATGACAGGGGATCGTCAGCGTAGCACAAGGCAAAAAAGGGTTCTTTCCTCTGGAGGGTTTCTGGCAGGCTTTTCCATAGGAGATACATTTTGTCTGCAAAAATCTTTATGTTAGGATTATTTTCGTAATACATTTTAATTTTTTCCATTAGGATTGTTCCGAACAGTTCATCATTAAAAATTTTGCCGTCAATCTGTGACTTAATATAAAGCATGGCTTCGCTTATATTTGTTTCCCATTCTAAATTAAGAAGAATTTCGTTTTTTGGATTTCCAAGAAATAACTCATCAAGCCTTTTAAAATAACTTTCTTCTGGAATGATTTCTTCATTAAGTAAAAGCGCAAATATATATAATTCTTCCATGTTTGAAATGCCTCTAGAATTAAATGATGTCTGTTTTTCAGCATTTTTTATTTTAACATAATTTTATGACTGCGCCAATGATGAAATACTTTTGGGCATGGAGAGTGACATTTATTGTATGATAACAGTGTGTAGGGATCTACTTGGATTAAGTGGAGCTGCCATTCTTTGAATGGCAGCTGATATTTACGGAAGAACGATCCAAATGCTTAGAAATATTTTATATAATCTATATTATAGAATAAAAGCGTTTTCAGCCATTATTTGATTTAAAATTTGATAAGTTGTGTTTTTTGGAGTTATTACTATATTTATTCCAAAAGATGGATATTACAGTGAAAAATATAATATTAAAAAATAGACGAACCCATAAGGAAAATCTTAAAAGCGCAGTTATACCAACTATATCAAATATAGTATATGTAGACATTATCATAAGAAACAGAAATATAATACAATAGGGCTAGAAAGTTCTTATATTCACATAAAGTATTCGTTAAAGTGGAATTATGCGAATAGTTTATAGGGATAACCACTCAGTTATTTCTCTCGTATTTCCAATAATTCACTAATAGAACAATGAAAATATTCACGTAATTTCAAAATTAAAACAGCATCTATTCTTTGGAACTCATCACGACAATATCGGTTAAAATTTCCTCTTTGAAGGTTGAGATCTTTGCATATTTTAGTTTTTGATAGTTGGTTTTCTTGTAAAAGTTGTATTATTCTGATGTGCAATTATTTCATTTTTGTACCGCTTTCTATTTAGATGCATTATATACAGATAATTAAAAATAATAATTACTTATATAGAAAGTGTATGTTTATATAGTGTATAATAAAACAGTGCCTGAAATTATATAAATTGGGAGTTGAGTAAAGAAATGAAAATTTGGAAAGTAAACCGCTTATTTATAGAATTATATCGTAAGGTTTTGTTTTATAAGAAATTACGGTATATGGACGCAATTTGGCGATTATACAGAGGGAGTTGTTTTGGGTTATTTCCGCCATCATTTTATTACGCTCATACAAGGAAGATATCTAGTTCATCTTCCAATAACTGATAGCTTATATTTCCAATAGATACCATATCTACGGGAATGTCAAACCTTTCTTGTATAGGATGGTTTTCTGATCTCATATCTGGTATCGTCGATATTAAACTATGGAATCTTCATGACGCAAAAACAAGCGAATATGAAAAGCAAATTGACCATATAAACGAAGCATCAAAAAATGCATCACTTTTTTCTGCAAAAAATAACCGGATTATGCAGATGACAGAACTTGCTTTTATAAACTTAATTTATCTGCCCGGAGCTATTTTGATTGGAAAAGCCCAAATCACTCTTGGCAGTCTGATGACGTTTATCACATTTTCTTCCTATTTATTAGTTCCGTTCGATGCGATTATGCAATTATGGATTGTATTAAAACAGATAAAGCCTTGTATAGAAGATATACAACATTTTTTTGCCTTGGAAGAAGAAAATTATACGTCTTCTCTCTTTCCTGAATCCATAATTTCTAAAATTGAATTTAAAGATGTATCAGTATCTTTCCGTAACCGCATCATCCTGCAAAATATAAATTTTGAAATATATAAAGGGGAAAAAGTTGTTCTTGTGGGGGAGAATGGAAGCGGCAAAACTACCATTCTAAACCTTCTGCTCGGTCTATACCAACCGTCTTCAGGAGAAATCCGAATTGACAGCATACCAATCCAAGAATACAATATTGCTTCATACCGAAAAAATTTCAGCGCAGTCCTGCAAGACGTCCACTTATTTGACGGAACAGTAAAGGAAAACATTATTCTTAACGGGGAATCACTTTATCATCCAGATTGGTTTCCAAAATATTGCGTAAAAGCAGTTGGTAAATTGGAAAATCAATTCGATACTGCAGTTGGAAGTGAGGGCGCCAATCTATCTGGCGGTGAAAAACAGAAAGTAGCTCTGCTTCGCGCATTAAATCGCAAGACTAACATTCTTGCGCTAGACGAAGCCTCTGCAAATTACGACAAAGAGTCAGAAAAAGAATTCCAGCGTTTTATCAAAAACAATAAAGAATATGATTTCTATTTCATCGTAACACATAAAAAAGAACTCTTGGAATATGCAGATAAAATTATCTATCTTTCTCATGGAAAAATCACACAAATTAAGCAGATTTCCAAACCAGATGCATGTCAGCCGAACTGATAGTTCAAAAAATCCCCTTATTTTTCTATTTTCTAAAATAAATTCTTGCGCTGTATTAAGCCAAAAATTGATATTTTCCTCACACCAAAGCATTCCAAACGCTAAAGAATAGAAAAAATATTATGTTGTTAACTTAGCGCAGCTTTTCTTTTATTACAACTCACCATTTTTTAAAAAAATCATCTCTTAGCGCAATCATTCAAAATATTATAATCCTTCATATTTCTTTTTTCTTCGTCTGTCAGTGGATAAAAATACACGTCAATGGTATAGGATGCGCAGTTCGTGTCATAATGTTCAATCACCTCTTTCTTATCCACATATTCCTGAAAAGCTTCGCAAATTGTATTGTAATTCTTCGCCTTACGCCCCGATCCAAAATTTATCATCATCAGAAAATCATTATAAGTAAAGGTCGTTTTTAACATTTCTACCTCACCGGCATCATATCTTTGGAAAATTAAAATTCTTCGCTTTTGAAGCGGAAGATAAAGAAGCTTTGCATTACTGTTGCTCAGTTTGTCATAGGCAGGGGAAGGCAGCCTGCTGATTTTATTGGTTATGGCTGCTCCGACAAGGCGGCTTCCCAGAACAATTTCAACATACCGTTTGCCCTCTATGTTCCTTTTAATTACAGAATCAATCCAGTTAATTGCGCCTATCTGCTTATCGTCTACAAATTTATTATATGTTATGTTCGCCATTTGAAAACAGCGCTTTTCCGCTTCATCATAATGTAAGGAAGACGGTCTGTCATTTCCCGCCACTATTTTAGCAAGAGCCGCAGTTTCTACAACGATCGGAAGATTACGCATCAAAGATTCGGGGTTCACGTCCAAAAGATAATTTAATATTTCCATATCTTTTGCATCCATCATTTTTAAAGACACCATCTGATTTAAAAATTCCTGATTCACCTGAAATACAAGCTTTGAGCTTCCATCTTCCGACATTGGAATTTCCCCAGTTCCGGCAGCCAGATCATATTTTTTTCTGCTGGTTGTAAAATATGGGGCATCACCCATTTCGAGCACATAAGATCTAAGGCGCTTGTTTTTGGTCCTATCAAATAAACGGTAAATTACATTGTAAGCTTCAAAAAAAACATCTGTCTCAAACGCAGCGTATGCTGATTTCTTAGAAAAAGCCTCCATAATGGGAAAATCCGTCATTTTCGCATTTTTAGAAGACTTCCACTGTTCCACTTCTTTTATTTTTTGTTCTATCACTTCTTCATAACTAAAAGCTCCAAACTTCTCCTTCCACTCATCGGCAGAAGCAAACATTTTAAAATTGGCAATTTCCCGAAACGGATATTTTTTTTCTTCATAAGAACACGCCGCATACTGCATTAAATTTTCTGCCCAGCGCTTCTTTTTCTTTGCCTTATAATCCCGGTTCTTCCTATATACTTTCGTCATATTGTCAAAGTTTATCGGTATGGTAAAATAAGAAGCAATAACGTCATACACTGCTTTTTCATATGTATTTTTAAAATACGGATTGCCAGATGCTTTCTTTTCCTGATAATATTTAAAAATCCCGGAATCAATGCTGTCAAGAATCTCCTGCATAAACAACTCCGTCCGATCCTTTTCTTCCATACCATGCCTCCATAAAAATTCCTGTGAAATCAAGCAAACATTTTTCTTTCTAAATATAGCATATTAAAAAATCAAAAACAAGCATTCCGCATTAACAAACCCACTCTGCAATGTAGGATTACAATACATAATTTATGAATGGAAAAATTCGCATTCTATGATAAAATAGAAATAGCGAATAGCGCGAGAAAACGGAATTTGAGAAACGGGAGAGCTTATGAAGAAGGACGATAAAGAAAGATGTTCGTGGGCAACTACGGAACTCTACAAGGAATACCATGACAGTGAGTGGGGAAAACCAGTTCATGACGATAGGAAACTATTTGAAATGCTAATTCTCGAAGGTATGCAGGCTGGATTATCGTGGCTAACGATATTAAATAAAAGAATGGGATTTAGAGAAGCCTTTGATAATTTTGATTACCAAAAAATCGCTCTCTACGATGAAGCAAAAATTGAGGAATTAATGCAAAATGCCAATATTGTACGCAATAGATTGAAAATCAAGTCGGCAATTACAAATGCGCAGCAATTCATCAAAATTCAAGAAGAATATGGAAGTTTTAATGCGTTTATCTGGTCTTATGTTGATCACAAACCTATCCATAATCATTTCAAATCAGAAGCAGAAATTCCGGCTGCAACGCCGCTTTCGGACAAAATTAGCAAAGACTTAAAAAAACGCGGTTTTAAATTTGTAGGCAGTACGATCATATATGCGTATATGCAGGCAATCGGAATTGTAAATGACCATGTGCAAAGCTGCTATTTGTATGTGTCCGAATAATTAAGTGTCAACTTGTGATTTTTAAAGGAGCATCAACGGTGTCTAACGAATATGATAATGAAACATTTTTTGAAGAATATGCAAAAATGCCACGCAGTAAAAACGGTTTAAGTTCTGCCGGAGAATGGCGCCAATTAAAACCTCTGTTTCCACAGCTTCAAGGAAAACAAGTTCTTGATTTGGGATGTGGTTATGGCTGGCATTGTAAATTTTCAGCGGAACAAGGAGCAGAAAAAGTATTAGGGCTTGATTTAAGCCAAAAAATGATAGAAGAAGCAAAAATGCGAAACAATAAGTCCCAGATTGAATACCGTATTTGTGGAATAGAGGAATATGAATATCCGGCAAATACATGGGATTGCGTTGTCTCCAATTTGGCTCTGCACTATATCGAAAATATAGATGAGATATTTCAAAAATACATCAAACGTTGAAACCAGACGGAGTATTTCTTTTCAACATGGAACACCCAATTTTTACATCTGGCGTAGGGCAAGACTGGGTTTATGCCAATGAGGGAAAACCGCAATACTGGCCGCTTGATCATTACTTTTATCCCGGAGAGCGAAAAACAAATTTTCTCGGATTTAATGTAACAAAACAACATCACACACTTACGCAAATCTTAATGGGTTTACTAAATAGTGGTTTTAAGCTTGAAGTGGTGGAAGAAGCGCAGCCACCCGAAGAAATGATGCATATTCCGGGCATGAAAGACGAACTGCGTCGTCCCATGATGCTGCTAGTGAAAGCAATCGCTAATAAGTCCTATCTTTAAAAGAAGTCGAATAGAAAATATACGGCTGCAACGGCATACAATTCTGGGAACCAAGATTTTAGCATTGTCAAAATAAAATAACGGAGATTCTGTAATTTTGCCAAATAAGATATTCACTTCACGTTGTGTCTGTTATCTTAAACACATTTTAAAGTTTTCTCATCTTCTGGTTTACATGATGTATTGTAATCCTACAAAGTAGAAAATGTATTTCCGAAACAACTATTGACAAAATATCCTTTCAATACTATAACTATAAATACTAATATCAAAATATATGGAGGAAATCAAATGAGCGCTAAATATGCCGGAACACAGACGGAGAAAAATTTAGAAGCCGCATTTGCAGGCGAATCACAGGCAAGGAACAAATATACATATTTTGCCTCTAAAGCAAAAAAAGAAGGATTCGAGCAGATTTCAGCTCTTTTTCTAAAAACTGCAGATAACGAAAAAGAACATGCAAAAATGTGGTTCAAAGAGTTAAACGGGATTGGGGACACCGCTGAAAACTTAAAGGCTGCAGCCGACGGAGAAAATTATGAATGGACAGATATGTATGAAGGGTTTGCCAAAACAGCGGAGGAGGAAGGATTCCCTGAATTAGCTGAAAAATTCCGCCGTGTCGGAGAAATCGAAAAACGCCACGAAGAAAGATACCGCGCGCTTTTAAAAAATGTGGAAACTGCATCTGTCTTTGAAAAAAGCGAAGTGAAAGTCTGGGAATGCAGAAACTGCGGACACATTGTAGTCGGAACAAAAGCTCCCGAAGTCTGCCCTACCTGCGCCCACCCACAGAGTTACTTTGAAATAAGCGCTGAAAACTATTAAATTACATTTAAAATAAAATTACCGATTCATTTTTATGCCCATTTATTTTCCGCAAAGCCAAGGATAAAAAACTGCCAAAATCTTTTCAATATTATATGTAGCTTCCAGTAATCATAACTTCGAATTTTCCTTAATGCAAATTGTCTTCTTTACTTTAATGGATGCAAGCTATGTGGATTGCACACTATAAAAAGGAGGTTTTTAGATGAAAAAAAATCCAAAAACCAATTTGCATTCTCCTTGCCATATTGGGAGCGGTATTGCTGTTAAGCATCCTGCAGATTGCCATTCACCGCTTCAACAATCCCATGGATCAGCCAAAACCGGAGATTGTTGGAAACGCCTGCCTGATCTGGGGAACTGGAGAAAACGAATCCGCCATTATCCCGGCGCGGGCATCACTGACGCGCAAACATTATGTGTTTGGCAACAATGAGGACGGCATTTGTCTAAACAGCCTACAGTTATCCGGAAGGAAATGGGCAGATACGCATCCATGGATTTACTGGGCCGTTATGCAAGATGAACAGGGAACGGCCATTGACATTTCAGGAGATGAAGATTTTAGTTTTTCTATTCGTCAGCAGACATGGACATTTTAATTTTCGGAGTTTGTGACGTTTCACGCATTTTAGACGATAATTCCAACTCGGATCTTTCGGGCAAAAAAGCCGTCTTGGTTTTGCCGGCAGACGATGAAAAAGCCGCATGGCGCACGATCCAAAAAGCGCGCGGCGCGGGAAAGGCTGGGGAATCTCTCCAAGAATGGCTCTCAAAAAAACAGTAAATTTCGGATTGATTGATAAAATCCTAGAAAAGCATTGATATGTTGAGCCAAAAGCTAACAAACTTATAAAAATTTAGGTTTGTTAGCTTTTTATTTTTCCCATAATAAGACTATTTCAAAGTTTGTGTAAAGGTTAAAACTGATTTAAAATATGTCTTTTGTAAATCTCAAAAACTGATCTAAGACATGTCTTTTGTAAATCTCAAAAACTGATCTAAAATATATCTTGTGTAAAGGTCAAAAACTGATCTAAGATATATCATTCGTTTCTAAGGGACAAATCTACGTTTCGGGATTTGCCCCTTTGTCTGTATTATAATGCTGTTTTCGGGATTGTCGGGGCAATCTATTCATTTTATTCTATATGAAACGGCTGTCCTCCAATCTATTCAGATTTTTGTTTATTTAAAAGTAATCCGCATAACAATACTGCCACACAAAAAATAAGAATTAGATACCATAAATTCTCAAAGCAAAATCCATTATCTAACATCAGGCAGTATCCCCAAGAAGCTGGGAAAATACGCCCTATGGTTTCAAGATAATCGGGCAATAAGCCGATAGGGAACATAATCCCCGAAAGCATAATCGAGGGTAAAAACAAAAGCTGCGCTATCATCGTCAATTTTGCCTGATTTTTTACAAGCAACCCTAATACGCTTCCAATGCTCAGTGATACAATACTATACAAAGCAAGCGAAAGAAAGAAAAGCGGAAGCTGCGCTGGCAAAGTTGCTTTAAACAGGATAGGGGCAAGCAGCAATATAATGACACAGCTAATCATCAAATGCGCAAATGCAGAAAGGAACATTGTAACAAGACCTAAATATAAAGGCGCTCCGTTTGCTTTATAAACTTTTTTTACATCACTTCCATAAGTTTCAATCAATGATGGCGGTAACCCAATAAACGCTCCCATGGAAACACTCATCACAACCATAGATTGTATTAGTGTACTTCCCATTTCAGGCATTACAGAAGTAAAAATTCCGCCTATCAGAAAAAAGAACATAAGCGGAACGATGTAACAGGTAACTAACAAAGATTTACTGCGTATATCCAATTTCCACTGTAACGCTACACTATATAAAAAAATGTTCATTCTTCTATTCTCCTTGCCATTTCGATAAAATGCCGTTCCAGTGAGCCACGGTCAACCTTAATATCTAACACATGAATTTTCTTCTGTTTTAACTCACTGAGTAAGGATATCAAAGTGTCTTCGATATTGTCCGTTTCAAACGCTCTGTCTTCCTGCTGTGTCTTAATATGGATCACATATTTTCTCCCGGCTTTATCAGTCAGTTCTAAAGCTGTGCCGCAAAAGACAATTTTTCCGTTATTCAAAATGGCAATGCGGTCACATAAGGTTTCCACTTCAGCCATATCATGGCTTGCCAGAACGATTGTTTTTCCATGTGATTTTAGCTTTCGGATTTGTTCGTGGAGTGACAGTCTTCCTTCAACGTCAAGCCCTGCAGTTGGTTCATCGAGAAAAATAACATCAGGATTGCTGATAAGCGCAAGGGCGAGATGTAACCGTCTTTTCTGGCCTGTGGATAATTGAATATACTGTTTTCTTTGCATTTCTTTGATGCCAAGCGCATTTAGCATGGTATCATCACTTTTTACTTTATTCCACTTTGCAAATAGATTGACAGCCTCCATCGGCTTAATATGGGCGGGCAAAGATGATAATTGTAACTGAATGCCCATTTTTCCATTTACGGCAACTGCTCCGCTGTCATATTTTCTTAAACCTTCGATACATTCAAGCGCTGTCGTTTTTCCTGCCCCGTTTACGCCAAGCAGCGCAAAAATTTCTCCTTTTTCTATTTGAAAATCAATCCCTTTGAGAACCATATGACTGCCATAACTTTTCTTTAAATCACAGACTTGTATTACGTTTCTCATTGTTCCATCTCCCCAAACAGATTTACTCCAAGCCTTGAAAAATAGACTTGCAAAGCTGGCTCTAGATAATCGTTTACGATTTTTTGCCTTTCTTCCCATGCGTTTGCAGCGGCGTCTATGTTTCCAATCTCCATCAATTTCGGAAGCATACTCATATCGCCGTTTGTAAACTCCATAATCATGTCCCAATATTCCTTTACTGCCTGTTGGCATTTTTCGCTTTCTGGCGGGGCGTTCTCCTTTTGAAGCTTTAGTATTTTATCGCTCAAATAATGAAATCTATTGATAAATTCAAAACCGGTGTCTTGGTTAAAACGGGTACGGATATAGTCAAGCGTATCATCATCAAATTTTTTGATTAAATAGTAATATTCATTGTTCATCTGAAGGTTGACAATAATATCTGCGTACTTTCTAAAATTAACTGTCTGCATTTGTAAAACTTCCTCTTTTAGCTGCAGGACAGCCGCCAGAGAAGTTTTAAGCTGTTCTATTTTCCTCTGTATGTTCTCTGCCTGATCTGAAAGAGCATTTGCAACATCAGCCGGCGTTTCCAAAGAAATCAATCGGCGTTTGATATCGCCCAAAGAAAACCCCAGTGATTTCAAAGATATAATCTGATGAAGCATAACTAAATCTTTATTTGTATAAAGTCTACGTCCTCCTTCGCTTTCTGCAGATGGGGAAAGAAGCCCTTCCTTATCGTAGTATTGTAAAGTACGGACAGTAACGTTCATTTTCTTTGCGGCTTCGCCCACTGTCATAAATCCCTTTGGAATAGTTCTGTTTTTTGCCATTATTTTTTACCTCCTGAGTAAGATTATAAATCATTACGCAGCGTCACAAACAAGACCTAGGAAAAAATAAAAAAAGTTTTTTGATCCCATGGAAACAGGCGTTATTTTTACCCCTCCATAGGCTGTATTCAGAGTCACGGGAGGATCTGCCATAGATTTCCACATCGACACGGTAACTTCAGTGACCTTGCCTCCCCATGTTTGCAAGGACAAATATTTCTCGCCCGACAAGGTTTCGATTTTCAGCCGCTTTTTATCGGTATACCTCTTGTCATAGACATATTTCCCGACACAGCGGATTTTGTTTCCGCGCATCATGGCCTCACTGCCGTCTGCATTGAAGATTCTCATCTTAAAATCGGCAAAATCAGAAGAACCAATAGTGATAATTCCATCGGAGCTAGTTCCGAAATGCCGGTCAGAAAGCCTTCGAGACTATTCTTCCGGATTTTTCAAGTCTCCGTAAAAATAGAAATAATCATTTCAAGCCCATGCCTTTTTGTAAATCTCATTGTAATCTCTCTTATGAATTGATAGTAGAAATGCCGATGGTGGTTTCCTCCAGCACATCCAAGAGCACCTTAACCGTATCCAGCGATGTCAGCATGGTGATGTTATTTTCCGCAGCGCACCGGCGGATTGCCACGCCGTCCTCGTAATGTACACCGGACAAAATAGCGCGGGTGTTAATCACATAGCTGACGTATCCGGCACGAATGGATTTCAGAATTTCTTCACTGCCCTCGCTTAATTTCCGGCGGATTCTTGTGCGAATTCCATGCTTTTTCAGATAATTTGCTGTTCCCACAGTAGCCTCGATGTTAAAGCCAAGATTATAGAATCTTCTGACAAGGGGAAGGGCTTCGGCTTTATCCTCATCGGCAAGGGTAACAACTACCGTGCCGTAGTTTTGCAGATGAATGCCGGATGCCGCCATTGCCTTATACATGGCGCGGTGAAGCTTTTTATCATATCCGATGGCTTCGCCCGTGGATTTCATTTCAGGAGACAGATAGGCGTCCATTCCGCGCAGCTTGGAAAAGGAAAAGGCAGGAACTTTTACATAAAACCGTTCTTTTTCTTTCGGATAGATATCGGTAAATCCCTGCTGTTCCAAATTCTTTCCCATGATCACCAAGGTGGCGATATCCGCCAGATTGAAGCCGGTTGCTTTGGAAAGGAAAGGAACCGTCCGGGAAGAACGGGGATTCACTTCAATAATGAACACGTTTTCCTGCTCATCCACAATGAATTGGATATTGAACAGCCCGATGATGCCGATACCAATGCCAAGACGCTTGGTGTAGTCAATAATCTTTTCTTTTACCTGTTCGGAAATACTGAAGGAAGGATATATGCTAATGGAATCGCCGGAATGAACGCCAGTTCGTTCCACAAGCTCCATAATGCCGGGGATGAAAACCCGCTCTCCGTCGCATACAGCATCCACTTCCACTTCTTTGCCCCGAATATATTTGTCTACCAGCACCGGCTTGTCCTCATCGATCTCAACAGCCGTTTTCAGATAGTGACGAAGCTGTTCAGGCTTTGCCACTATCTGCATGGCCCGGCCGCCCAACACGAAACTGGGACGAACCAAAACGGGATACCCGATTTCTTCAGCAGCTGAAAGCCCGTCCTCAATGTTGGTTACAGCCTTTCCTTTGGGCTGTGGGATATGAAGTTCCGCCAGCAGCTTTTCAAAGGAATCCCGGTTTTCAGCGCGGTCAATGGCGTTTTTGTCGGTGCCGATAATGGGAACGCCCATTTCTGCCAGAGGCTCCGCCAGATTGATGGCCGTTTGTCCACCTAAAGTAGCGATCACACCATATGGTTTTTCCATGTCGATGATGTCCATGACATTCTCTACGCAGAGCGGCTCGAAGTACAGCTTATCGGAGCAGGTATAATCAGTGGAAACTGTTTCCGGATTGTTGTTGATAATAATGGCTTCATACCCAGCTTCTTTAATGGTCTTGACCGCATGAACGGTGGAATAATCAAATTCGACGCCTTGTCCGATACGGATCGGCCCAGAACCTAAAACAACAATTTTTTTCTTGTCGGAAATAACCGATTCGTTTTCGTCCGCATAGGTGGAGTAAAAGTAAGGAATATAGCTCTCAAACTCAGAGGCGCAGGTATCGATCATTTTGTAAACCGGATGGATGCCTGCCGCTTTTCTCATTCCGTAAATTTCCGTTTCGCTTCTGTTCCAAAGCCGCGCAATTTCTTTGTCCGAAAAACCCATCTGCTTTGCCCTGCGAAAGACAGAATCGTTGCCTTGGTTTTCTAAAAGACAACGCTCCATATCCACAATATTTTTGATCTTTTGCAGGAAAAAACGGTTGATGGCAGTGGACTCTGTGATTGTTTCTATCCCGCACTCTTTCCGAAACAGTTCGGCAATCGCATAGATACGGTCGTCCGTCCCGATTTTGATATAGCTCAGCAGTTCAGTTACCGCGCTGTTATCGAATTTCGTATGACGCAGATGGGTCAGACCGATTTCAAGGGAACGGACAGCTTTTAACAGGCTTTCTTCCGCCGACCGCCCGACGCTCATGACTTCACCAGTTGCTTTCATCTGCGTACTGAGTGAGTTGTTGGCGTCGGTAAATTTATCAAAAGGAAAGCAGGGCATTTTGGTGACGATATAATCCATGGCCGGCTCAAAGGATGCCGGCGTATTGGCAATCTGAATTTCATCTAATGTCATCCCTACGCCTATTTTGGCGGATACTCTCGCAATCGGATATCCGCTGGCTTTGGAAGCAAGGGCGGAGGAACGGGAAACTCTTGGATTCACTTCAATCAGGTAATACTGAAACGAATGCGGCTCCAACGCGAACTGGACATTGCACCCTCCCTCTATTTTTAGCGCCCGGATAATTTTAAGAGCGCTGTTTCGGAGCATATGATATTCTTTGTTGGTAAGAGTCTGGGAAGGACATACCACGATGGAATCCCCGGTATGAATGCCTACTGGATCTAAGTTCTCCATATTACAGATGGCAATGGCCGTATCATTGGCGTCCCGCATGACTTCGTATTCGATTTCCTTAAAGCCTTTGATGCTCTTTTCAATTAAAACCTGATGAACCGGAGAGAGGGAAAGTGCGTTTTTCATCAAGGGGAAGAATTCCTCTTTGTTGTCAGCAAATCCGCCGCCCGTACCTCCCAACGTAAACGCCGGACGGAGGACGACCGGAAAACCGATCTTCTGCGCAACGGCAAGGCCTTCTTCCATGGAGGTGGCGATATCGGACGGTAAAACCGGCTCTCCCAATTCTTCACATAATTCCTTGAAGAGTTCGCGGTCTTCTGCGCGTTCGATACTGCTGCTTGGTGTTCCGAGAAGCTCTACCCTGCATTCTGCAAGGACGCCTTTCTTTTCAAGCTGCATGGCAAGATTTAAGCCCGTTTGTCCTCCGATACCGGGCAGGATTGCATCGGGTCTTTCATAACGGACGATTTTTGAAATGTATTCCAAAGTGAGAGGCTCCATATACACCTTGTCCGCTATCGCGGTATCTGTCATAATGGTTGCCGGATTGGAATTACACAGCGCCACTTCATAGCCTTCTTCTTTCAGGGCAAGACAAGCCTGTGTGCCTGCATAGTCAAACTCAGCCGCCTGACCGATGACAATAGGGCCGGAACCGATCACCAATACTTTTTTGATATCTGTTCTTTTAGCCATTGTTCTTATCCTCCTCCATTATCTGAATAAACCGGTCAAACAAATATCCGCTGTCTTCCGGCCCCGGCGCGCTTTCCGGATGATACTGCACCGAAAATACCTTATCCGCTTCGCAGCAAACGCCTTCTATTGTGCCGTCAAGAAGATTGATGTGAGTTACAGTAAGCGGCGTATTTTTCAAACTTTCTTCATCAACTGCATAGGAGTGATTTTGAGAGGTGATTTCGATTTTTCCTGTATTCGTGTTCCGAACAGGATGATTTCCTCCGCGGTGGCCGAATTTCAGCTTATAGCACTTAGCTCCGTAGGACAGGCAGATGATCTGATGACCAAGACAGATGCCGAAAATGGGATATTTCCCGTGGAGTTCCCGGATGGTATTTATCAGACAAGGAACATCATTTGGATCTCCCGGCCCATTGGAAATAAAAATACCATCCGGATTCAATTTTTCTATATTTTCAGCGGTTGTATCATAGGGAACGATCGCAGCCGCGCATTTTCTCTTCTTTAATGACCGGACAATATTCTGCTTCATACCGCAGTCAATCGCCACCACATGAAATCTGGCATCTTCCGGCTTTTCAAAATGGATGCTCTTACTGCTGACTTTTGATACGGCGTCAACAGGAAGCTCTGTATTTCTAAGTATTTGAACACCCTTATTTGTTGGAGTGTCGATTCCCGCAATCAGAACTTTGCGGCTGCCGTGATCGCGGATATACCGTGTGAGTTTTCGGGTATCCACTCCGCTGACGCCGGGAATGTGATATTTCTTCATAACTTCGCCGAGCGTTGCTGCGCTCCGGAAGTTGGACGGAGCGTTATTGTATTCACTCACAATCAAAGCTCCGATAGTAGGTACAGCCGTTTCAAAATCATCCTCAGCCATACCGTAGTTTCCAATCAGAGGATAAGTCATAACAACCGCCTGATAGGTATAGGAGGGATCGGATAAAATCTCCTGATATCCCACCATGGATGTATTAAAGACAATTTCGCAAACCTTTTCCGAGAAGTCGCCGAAAGAGTATCCCAGATACTCGTTTCCATCTTCAAAAATCAGTTTGCAATTATAATCTTCCACCATGTTTTGCACCTCGTTTCATTTTTCTTGTGTTTCACTTTTTGCAGATAACTTTTGCTCAAACCGATCCTTTCTCGTATCGATTGGAACAGGAGTCGGATAACAGCCATCAAAGCAGGCGCTGCAATATTGATTGCATCCTGTCATGGCGGCAAGTTCCTTCACCGGTAGATAGCCCAGTGTATCCGCGCCAATAATCTTAGCAATTTCATCTACTGTATATTTGCAGGCAATCAAATGCTCGCTGGAATCAATATCGGTTCCGTAATAGCACGGGTGCAAAAAAGGAGGAGAAGAAATCCTCATATGGATTTCCGAAGCGCCTGCCTCCCGGATCAGCTTTACAATGCGTCCGCTAGTAGTCCCTCTGACAATGGAATCGTCAACTAAAACGACACGTTTGCCTTTTACGTTTTCTTCAATGGCGCTCAGTTTGATTTTTACCTGATCCATGCGGCTGGACTGCCCGGGAGCGATAAAGGTTCTGCCAATGTATTTGTTTTTGATCAGGCCGATGGAGTACGGAATGCCCGATTCTCTGCTGTATCCGAGAGCGGCATCAAGGCCGGAATCCGGAACCCCGATCACCACATCCGCATCTACCAGATGATATTTTGCGAGAACTTGTCCTGCTCTAAACCGGGCCGCATGGACGGACACTCCGTCTATCACAGAATCCGGACGGGCAAAATAGATATACTCAAAGGCACAAAGCCGTTTTTTCTTCTCACCGCAGCGCTCCCTGCGGGACACCACCTGCTTACCATCAAAGACCAAAATTTCGCCAGGTTCCACATCGCGCGCCAGCTTCGCGCCCACTGCTTTTAGCGCAGCGGTTTCCGAGGCGACAACATACAGTCCATCGTCTGTTTTCCCGTAGCAGAGGGGACGGAATCCGTAAGGATCTCTAGCGCAGATCAGCTTTTGCGGGGACATCAGCGCCAAGGAGTAAGCCCCGTCCAACGTGTTCATGGCTTTGCTGAGGGCTTCTTCAATGGAAGCGGAGGAAAGCCGTTCTTTTGTTACAATATAGGCGATGGTTTCCGTATCGCTGGTGGTATGGAAAATAGCGCCGGATAATTCCAAGCGGTTTCGAAGCTCGGCCGCATTGCTTAAATTACCGTTATGAGCGATGGCCATTCTCCCTTTTTGATGGTTCACCTCAATAGGTTGGCAGTTATTGCGGTTTGTTCCTCCGGTAGTGCCATAGCGGACATGACCTACCGCGATTTTTCCATTTGGCATGGCAGACAAAATACCCGGCTGAAAGACTTCGCCCACCAATCCTAAATCCTTATGGGAGGCGAAGATACCGTCGTCATTGACCACAATGCCGCAGCTTTCCTGTCCTCTGTGCTGGAGGGCATATAAGCCGTAATAGACCACATTTGCAATTTCACATGAATTCGGAGAAATCACACCGAACACACCACATTCTTCATGAATACTCATTTTTCTTCTCCTTTTGCATGGCGGAAAGCTGCGCCGAAAAAGCCTTTGAACAATGGATGAGGACGGTTGGGGCGGCTCTTGAATTCCGGATGATACTGGACGCCCACATAAAAATTACGGTCAGAAATCCCCATCGTTTCCACAAGCCGTCCATCCGCAGAAGCGCCGGAAAAGGTCAGGCCGCCCGAGTCCGCATCTGTAATGCCGGCGGCAATGTTTCTTACAATCACTTCAAACGGAACGATAGAAATCTTTTTACCATCATGGTGTCTGTTCCTTTCATTCGGGCAATTTCTGCCTTTTTTATTTTCCGCTGGCGCCGTAGTTTGACAGGACACGGGCGGAAGGATCGTTCACATCACAGCCTTCCCAATCCTTGTTCGGCATCCAGAAATCTACTATCATTTGGCTCTGTCCGGGATAATATTTTTCAAACAGTTCCCGATACAGCATGGACTCTTTGGTAAACGGCTGTGCATGGCTGTATTTACAGCTCTTTTCCTCAAATTCATTCGCTGTATAAAAGCTTTCCGCATATTCTTTGAGATAATCTACCATAGAATGACCGACTGCATCGGAGAAAGCCGCTTTTTCCCGCCAGAGAATTTCGTCTGGAAGATACCCTTCACCTTCAAAAGAATGGCGAAGAAGATATTTTCCTTTGTTGTATTTGTTCAGCTTCATTTCGGGATCAACCGCCATTACATATTTGACAAAATCCAAATCACCGAACGGCACTCTTGCCTCTAACGAGTTCACCGAGATGCAACGGTCGGCGCGCAGTACATCGTACATATGCAGTTCCAAGATCCGCTTCTGCGATTCCTTTTGGAACGCTTCCGCAGAGGGCGCAAAGTCGGTATATTTATAGCCGAACAATTCGTCGGAGATCTCTCCGGTCAGCAAAACGCGAATATCGGTGTTTTCATGAATCCATTTGCAAACCAAATACATGCCGATGCTGGCGCGGATTGTGGTGATATCAAAGGTTCCCAACAGATGTACCACCGTTTCCAGCGAGGCAAGCACATCCTCCTTGCTGATGATCACCTCCGTATGATCACTGCCGATAAAATCAGCAACCTGCTTGGCATATTTCAGGTCAATCGCGTCTTCGCTCATACCGATTGCAAAGGTTTTAATGGGTTGTTGACTCTTTCTCGCGGCAATCGCACATACTAGGGAAGAATCTAGGCCGCCCGAGAGCAGGAAGCCCACCTTGGCGTCGGCCACTAGACGCTTTTCCACACCGGAAACCAATTTATCATGAATGTTTTTGCATACCGTTTCCAAATCATCGTGGCAAACAGATTCGGTTTTTGCAATATCGCAGTAGCAAATAAATTTTCCGCCTTTATAATAATGTCCAGGCGGAAACGGCATAACCTCTGCGACCAATCCAACCAAGTTCTTTGCTTCACTGGCAAATAGAATGGTTCCGGACTCATCGTATCCGTAATACAACGGACGAATACCAATGGGATCTCTGGCTGCAACATACTCTTTTGTTTCTCCGTCATACAGAATCAGCGCAAACTCAGCGTCCAGCATGGCGAACATAGCTGTTCCGTATTCCTGATATAGCGGCAGCAAAACTTCACAGTCAGAATCACTTTCAAACGTATATTTATCGGACAGGATTTGTTTGATTTTTTCAAAGCCGTAAATCTCGCCGTTACAGACAACATAACTGTTTGCAAGACGAAAAGGCTGCATTCCTTCCGGATGTAGCCCCATAATAGCAAGGCGATGAAAACCGAGCAGTCCCTTTCCTGTATCGACAATTTTGCTGTCATCAGGCCCACGAGAAACAGTTTGCTGAAAGCCAGAACAAAATGCCCCGATAGTAGCGCTTTCTCCACAATAGCCCATAATAGAACACATAGTGCAATCCTCCTAAAATTCTAAGAAATTTTCCAGCATTCTATAGGGCGAGGCTGTTCCCGCGGTACCACCTATATTTGTTCTCTTTTTAAGCTCCACAGCAATTTTTGCGGAAAGCTTTGCCAACTGACGTATGACCCTACGGCGCGCCTACTAAAGAAACCTTTTTCAGATTGCAGCTTGACAGGTGTTATTCACACAGAATCTACTGCGCGGCTCTCACCGTCCCACGCTCGCTGTGAGCGATTCTCTGTGTTACTTCTCCTATCTCAAACGCTTTTCTTGTTTTGTTACTCTACATCTTGAAGCGCATCGTATCCTTCTTCACCGGTACGAACCATTACGACGTTCTCCAAATCGTAAACATAAATCTTTCCATAACCGATATGTCCGGTATACAATACCTTCTTGGCAGTTTCGATTACACTGTAAACCATGCTCAGAAACATCAAGACCGGCAAGTTCATCTGCCTTTTCATCGCGAATCCAGCTTCACAGAGTGAAAATCCGGCCTGCATGAAGAACGCCAGAGCAGCTCTAAGCAATACATATGGCGTTTACTGAACTATACATAGTAGATTCATCTCCTTATCTGACCCCAAACAGCAGATCGCCGTAAGTGGGGAACGGCCAATATTTCTTGGCAGTTAATGTTTCCGCTTCATCACAGGGAACACGCAATTCGTTCATTTTCACAAGCAGCGTGTCGCGAATAACTGCGGATTCATCAATCACATTGTCATGCTGTTTGACAGTAAGCAATGTATTTTCAAGATCACCCGCTGTGAGGAAAATCCGCTCGGTAAGAACAGATAACTCCTTAATCAGGGTGTTTTCGTAAACAACAGACACCTCGTCGGAGACGGACTTTTTGAGCGCCGCGGTCTTGGCAAGTTCTTTAATGTAAGCTTCTACCGCAGGAGCAATCTCGCGCCTTGCCATCTCTACCATTGTATTCGCTTCAATCAGAATGGTCTTACAATAGTTATCCAGCGTAATCTCGCAGCGGGACTTCAGTTCCGCTTCAGAAAACACCTTATGCGCAGTCAGCATATCCACATTTTTCTGATCAAGAAGGCGTGGAATGCAATCGGCTGTGGTACGGTAGTTCAGTAGCCCTCTCTTTTCTGTGGCCTCTTTGATCCATGCGTCATCATAGCCATTGCCGTTAAAGATAATGCGCTTGTGATCCTTAATGGTCTTGCGGATCATCTCATGCAGAGCGGTTTCAAAATCTTCCGCTTTCTCCAGACGGTCAGCGTAGATTTTCAAAGATTCTGCAACTGCGGCATTCAGCATAATGTTGGCACAGGCGATGCTGTTGGAAGAACCAAGCATACGGAACTCGAATTTATTTCCTGTAAAGGCAAAGGGTGAAGTACGGTTGCGATCGGTAGTATCTCTTGTGAACTTCGGAAGCACATTCACACCCAGCTTCATCTGCGTCTTTTCCGCCGCATTATAAGGCGTATCGGTTTCAATAGCTTCCAGAATGGCGTTCAGTTCATCGCCGATGAACATGGAAACAACGGCCGGAGGCGCTTCATTCGCGCCTAAACGGTGATCGTTGCCTGCGGCAGCAACCGAAATACGGAGCAGATCCTGATAATCATCTACCGCTTTAATAACAGCGCACAGGAACAAAAGAAACTGCGCGTTTTCATAAGGTGTTTCTCCCGGTGAGAGCAGGTTCACGCCGGTATCGGTGGTAAGCGACCAGTTGTTGTGCTTGCCGCTGCCGTTCACTCTGGCGAAAGGCTTTTCATGGAGCAGGCATACCAGTCCATGCTTTGCCGCTACTTTCTGCATGATTTCCATGGTAAGCTGGTTGTGATCGGTGGCAATATTGGTGGTGGTATAAATAGGAGCCAGTTCATGCTGGGCGGGAGCCACCTCGTTATGCTCTGTTTTTGCAAGAATGCCCAGCTTCCACAATTCCTGATTCAAGTCTTCCATATAAGCCTCTACACGAGGCTTAATGAAGCCGAAATAATGGTCATCCATCTCCTGTCCTTTCGGTGGTTTCGCGCCGAAAAGAGTTCGTCCAGTAAACACCAGATCCTTTCTCTGGTTATACATCTCTCTGTCGATGAGGAAATATTCCTGTTCCGGCCCGACGGAGGTCTTCACACATTTCACAGTATCGTTTCCGAACAGGCGGATAATACGCAGCGCCTGCTTATTAAGCGCTTCCATGGAACGGAGCAGCGGAGTTTTTTTATCCAACGCCTCGCCGCCGTAAGAGCAGAAGGCTGTAGGGATGCACAAGGTCTTTCCCTTAATGAAAGCATAGGAGGTAGGATCCCACGCGGTGTAGCCTCTCGCCTCAAAGGTAGCTCTCAAGCCACCGGAAGGGAAAGAAGAAGCATCCGGTTCGCCTTTAATCAGCTCTTTCCCGGAGAATTCCATAATCACGCCGCCATCTGGGGAGGGTGAAATGAAGCTGTCGTGTTTTTCTGCCGTGATACCGGTCAGTGGTTGAAACCAATGGGTATAATGGGTCGCACCGTTTTGAACAGCCCAATCCTTCATAGCGGTTGCTACGGCGTTTGCCACACTATTATCCAAATACGCACCCTCATCAATCGTCTTTTTGAGGGAGTTGTAAACCTTGGCTGACAACGTCGCTTTCATGACTCTGTCGTCAAAAACCTTGTTTCCGAAAAGATCTGCTACTGTGTTCATGGTGATAACTCCTTTCAAACAAAAAAGCAAAGGGCCTCTAATGTTTTCCATTAAAGACGCCTTTGCCTTTATTTTTACTTTTTTGTTTTGCAATAATAGCCTGAGCAATAACCAATGCCCTGATTTATTTTGCTCATTTTTCCTTGCCGTTCTGTTCAATAGAACCCAAAGCAAAAGGCAAAGACAGCTTTTGGAGCAATTCCTCAAAAGACGTCTTTGCCTTTACAAATCGCATTCTACACCCGAAAAAAAATTTTGTCAACCCATATTTGCAATTTTTTTTTCGAGTTTGCCACTTGCAAGAAAATTTGCGAATGTAATTTTTCGGCGCTGCTTCAGATAATCCAGATGCCGCTGTCCTCATATGCCTATCGGCAGATCTTCTTCACCGGGAACGGTTAGGCATGGAATTAGAAAATTTTTTCTTCTCAATATTCGCCTCCTAATTGCTAAAATAATGATTTTTCCATACTCTGTTTCCTTCAGATAAAAGATTCACCCTACATTCTTTTGTCTGATTTCTTATTACAATTTTGAATTTTATCCTTATCCGGATTCATACTTCCTTTACAATCCTACAAAAATGTCCGAATTCTTTACGTATAAAACTTACATAAAATGTTAAATTTTTCAATAAGCAATTTTCCCTAATTATTTTATTCCATTTCTTTACATATAAAACCTATACAAAATGTCTGTCTTTTCTTTACAAAACAACCATATATTAAGCCGGTTTTCCCTATCCCGTTGCTTTACATAATTAAATCGCATAAAATGTCCGGTTTTCTTACGTATAAAAAGACTTTTATACGTAAGGGGCAAAAAAATTTTTGTCCGACTATTTTACGTATAAAACTGTCATTTGTCCGGCTTTTTTACGTATAAAACTGTCATTTGTCCGGTTTTTTTTACGTATAAAACTGTCATTTGTCCGATTTTCTTACGTATAAATCTCATTATTCATTTTTTACCATTTTTAAGCCAATTTGCCAATTTCCACTCTATTTAATATAATACAAATATCAGTTTTAACTGCAGTAAGAAAGGACAATGGCATATGTATTCATCGGAACCTTCCTCTATCGCTAAGTTGGGTTTCATTAACCTAATTCCTGCTATGAGATTAATGGATAACTTTAAAACAATATCATATACACAAGTTCTGGACGAATCTGGGTCCGGCTGTTTTTCATGCCCTCACTTTGCATCTTGCAAACTGCATACATCTGATCACTGCATCCGCTGCCTTAAGAAAAAATATAAATTAGATGAGACTGTAAAATATGTAAATGAAAAAAACCGTTATGGCGAAAAAACGCCGCTTCAAAGAAACGCGCTATTGCTTTTCCTATATCTTCATTATCTGCATCCCGATCAATACGGATTGGTTCAAGTTACTGTTTCAAAAGCGGCAGAAACGATTCACTGCACAGAACGTTCCATACGGAATAACCTTCATCTATTGAATAAGCTAAATTACATTTCCCTTCAAAAAGGAGAATATCCGGGAACTTATTTTGCTTTCATCCAGTCCTACCCGCAATACTTTCACACAATGGAACAGGGCGGCCGAAATTACATTTCCCTTTCTTACAACACGTTCCAGACATTGACCGAGGAAAAGGAAATCAATACCATACGTCTGTCACTCCGGATACTGACGTCAGCCATAGACGGCACAACCCCAAAATTACTCCACAATGAAACGTCTTATAAAGAAATACGCCGTCTCCTTCCAAATTATTGCTGTAACAAATTCGTAAGACGAATAACAGAGACGAAAACATTTCATACCCTGTTTCAAATCGCTCATACTGCGCACACCGTATTCATTGACATCGTAGAAGCATTTAATCCAAACAAGCTAGCAGAAAATTTGAAAAAAGACTGTCTGCTCCAAATAGACGAATGTATAAAAAGCATTAATGAAAAAGCAAACCAGTTAGGATACAAACTCGGAAAACACTGGTTTCTAACCAAAAAAGAAAAAGCCGATATTGCAAACATTGCATTGCAATACCAGCCCATTCATATCATAAACGCATTACACACGGTATATGATTCTTTTATACTTCAAAAAAGAAAAATTGATAATGTCGGCGCATTAGTAAGGACTATCACTCAATCAAACAGCCGGTTCTATGACCTCAATTCCTAATTCAAAATTGAAGTTTCTTTCCTATACCCAAAAAAATTATTTTTTTTCTCAGATCCATAACATATTCCTCCTATTTATTTAGAACAATGCTAAATGCAAGTTTTCGTCGAATTTCCTTCCTTTATTTTATCCACAATTGGAAACTTTTCAAATTTTTATGTTATAAATTCTGAAATAGTAACCTATTTTTAAAAATAACCAGTAAAAAAATCTTTTTTTTAGAAACATGTATATTTATCTAGCAACCTTTCAATTAACAAAAATGTTTCCAACCAGCTTTAATCCTAACTATTCTCACAATCTATTTATCAATAATGTATTATAATATTTTATTTTATATGTATTGTATTACTATATGCATACACTTTTCTTTTCATCATACCTCCTCTATCCCTGCCAGCTACAAAAAAACTGAAGCCTAAAAAGACATATCACTTCGCTGTTTCATAATCATCACAACAAATTCCTTCCTCATATTTTTTTAAAGTTCCAGAAAGTTCATGTTTAAATTTTGTTGCATAAAGATAAGAAAAAATCAACTCTATCTCCCGAGCTATAATTAAAATAATTTTCTATAAAACCTTATTTTACAATAGAAACCTGTTTCTTTCTTAAATCAATATCCATACGAACCCTCCTTTAAATCTACTGTATTAATTTCATTTAATATAATCTGTTTTTTCCAATATATATATTCATAATACCTGTTACATGAAAAGAACTGCCAATTTTTATTTTCTTTAAAAATTCCCAACATCATTTATAATAGCAACAGTCATAATTGAAAAAGTTTTTCCGGTTCCAGTTGTTTCATCAAGCCAAGTATGGAGCATGCGATCCTGTTGTCTAATTGCGCGCTATCTTTCATTTTCTAATCTGCGCGCTACATGAATATCATTTTGGAATGTAATGTATTTCTTCTTTTTGAAGCAGTTTGAAGCATAAAATAAAAATCGTTATTGTAGGAAAAAATGAAAATATGAAAAACAGAAAACGGCATAAATGAATTAACATAGATTCTGTAATACAAATAGACACTGGAATTTTCAATATTAATGGCAAGAGAAACTCTATTTCTATTTTTAAGAAAAAAGGTAGGAATAAGCTGCATATATTTCCGATACATAATGAAAAAAATATAATTTTTCGATTATGGTAATTGTAGAAATTCTGTCTCGTCGAATAAGTCCAGATAAAAAAAGGAAGATAAACAGAGGTAACCATAACGTCAGACTAGCATTTTGATTGGCGGCATTTATATAATCTAATCCAATAAAATAAACAATCACTGTATCAAGGATATGCAAGAAAACAAAAACATAAATACGGCCAATCAGAATTGATTTCTTATTTTCTTCTAATTTTAAAAGTGTTTTCGTATTCATTCTCTACTTCACTTATTCTATTTTGTGAGTAGATGGAAATGAAAAGTCAATCTTAATCTTGATTTTTTTGAGTTTCAAGCCACTCAGCAAACATTTCTTTGAATGCGTCAACTTTTCCAATGGGCACATCAACTGTAATTTTTTTTGTTACTTCCATTGCTGATTCAAAAAGCATGGAAATATCTTCTCTGCCCATACTTTTCTTTAACAATTTTACCTTGGCTTCTGTAATCTTTTCTGCATAATTTTGATGAATCCATTCTTGTGTATCCATAGCGTAATAATTGAATTTCAATACGGTTTTACGCGTTAATGTACCAAAATAGTATAATTCCCGCAATGGGGGATATATTTTTTCAATCGCTAATTCTTCATACAAAGCAGATTTTTCTACGCCAAAATCTTTTGCAAGCTGTTCGATACGTTCACCTTTTGCATAACGGCGCGTTTTGTAGCTGTTCATTCTTACTCTTATGATTTCCGTTTTGATCCGCCTTGGAAGCTTAGAAAAGTCACGATACAGATTTGTATCATTTATAATATTTTTAGCCTGTGTTTCGTCCAGTTCGGTTTTGCTGTATACAATACAAGGAAGATAACGGTATTTGTTTTCATCAAAAACCGGATCTTCACTGTATTCTTCAATTAGTTCCATGCTAATGTCTTTTCGGTTATGCCCGGAAAGCATCATATGCCTTCCATTTTCCTGTTCCCAGACGACACAGGGTTCCTCCACGCCCTTTTCAAAAATAGAGAATTTTAATTCCAGATATTTGTCTTTTTGCGTATCTTTAAGACGAGGGTACAAATTCCAATCATCAGGGGCATTGTCAATGGAAGAAACGTCAATGTATTTTAATTTTTTCTTGCCTGTTTCAATTTCATTTGCCTGCTCTCCTAAGTTTCGCAATGTGTCTGTAACGTTTTTAGCGGTTGAGCCTGTGTTTGCTGTAAGCTGTTTTAAAAAATCAGAGTTTTGAACCCTTCCCTTTTTTCCTGCCATTTATTTTACCACCTTTTCTGATCTTTTTCGGATTCTTTCTAAAATTTCGTCTGCCACTTCTATCATCTGTTTATTTGCAACACTGCTGCGGTTATAAACGCCAAGAGGCATATGCTCTCTTTGTGAATTGTCTACATTGGCGTCATTTTTAATAAATTTTTCCAGAGCAGAGCCGGGCGCAATTTCTTCAACAAGTTCCATTGCTTCTGCAAGGGTTTTTTTCTTACGCATATCTACTTTGTTATATAAAAGGCCAAGAAGTTCTAATTTTGGATTGGTTTCTTTTACGGTTTCAATTTGGGCTAAAATTGGAGGAATGGACTTTACGGCGAAAATCATGGATTCTATGGGAGAAAGCACATAGTCAGCTTCTGCCAGTGTGGTTATATTTAAAATTCCCGCTGTTTTGTCCATGTCAATGATAATAAAGTCATAATAATTATCTTTTCGAATGCTCTTGAGGCACTTTTCCCAGATCCGGCTTCTTAATTTTTCGTTCATTACGGTTAATTGTCCTTCCAGACTTTCGCATTTTGAAGAACCCGGAATAATATCCAAATTTGTATATTCTGTATGCTGGATATATGCGTCTTCCTTAAAATCTTCACATAATGAAAATGCTTCATAAAAACTAAGATCCGGATTGTTTAGATAATCTGGATATAACACGCTTGACATATCAGACTGGCTGTCCATATCTATGGTAAGTGTGTTATATCCTCTTTGGGACAATTCATAAGCAAGATTTGTTGCAGTTGTTGACTTTCCAGTTCCGCCCTTATGCGTCCAACTTACAATCATAACAGGACTGTGAAACCTCATCATTTTTTTATCCAATTTTGCCTGTTTTGTATCTTGATAGATTTTATCTAAGGAATCTTTATCTAATTCGGAAGTGTCCATTTCCATTAAGTTTTCCAACGACCATTGATCAACCCCTAAAGCCCTATGCCAGTCCTTCATATCCCATTTTTTTTGTTTTAGCAAAGTCTGCATTTTTTTGTTCCATGTTGCCATAATTCCATCCTCTCAATTATTTTTTGTTCAAACTTTTTTGGATGTTTTTTTAGTGTGTTTTTTTATCATACAGTATTTAATTTTAATAATCAAGCATTAAAAAATTCCACTTGGTGGAAAAAAGAAAAAATTTTTATGAATTTTAATGTAAAATAAAATTCCGCCAAGTGGAAAAATAAATTTTGAAAAATTTCCACTTGGTGGAATTTTTCAAAAGCAGAATGAAAATAAATTATGAATGAGCAAAAATGAATGGAATTAGTAGGTTTAGTCTCAGAGATATAAAAAAACATTTAGAATTGATAAACTTGTTGAGTTTTAATATCAATTTGTCTTTTTGTAAGAGAAACATTTACTTAAGCAATACAGAAATTAAAATAAGTTAAAAATTTCCACCAAGTGGAAAAATGAATTATATTAGTATGTCCATTTAGTGAGAATACTCTTAGAAATAAATTGCTACTTGATAAAAATTTTTCAATTATTTAATAACATATAAATGTTTTTTCGGATTTTGTTAAGCAGACAAGTATCATATAGATCTCCTTTAATTATAATGTAAAAGTTTAATATAATATTGAATAGATTAATATATCTCTGAAAAAACAATCTCAGAAATGCCAGAAACAAAAGTAAATGTTAAATTTCAACTTGGTTCTTAATGCAGGTTAGAAAAAAGAAGTGACGTTTCCCATTTAGAAACAGACTGTCTTGTCACTCCACACTTTTCCGCTAAATCCTCTTGAGATAATTTTTTTGTTTTCCGTAAACTCTGTAACTTATCAGCAAATCTCATCGTAATAACCTCCTTGTGTTTTATAGCTTTATTTTAGGAGTTTTTCTCTCAAAACACTACCAACTTCATCGTGCTTTTTCGCAACTTTGGGTTGCATAATTACTTTTTACTCAATTATAGTATTGTTCGTAAATGCCTTCAAGAATATAGACACGGAATAATAGGCTACTGTCTGTTAAAGTTTTGTGTTACTTTACCGCACATGAACATTACGTCAAGGGATAATTGCAACCATGGTAAATATAAAAGGAAAGCCCTATTTTGCGCTAAATGTCATTTGTGACATTATCCTGCAACTGGAAACGCTTGGATTTGATTCAGGGGAATTTTTAATAGCAGCAGCTTACATAGGCGACAATAACCAGATTAGAGAACAATTTATATGCACAGAAAGAAGATGTGAATACTTTTCAAACAGATTAAATCTGTAAGCCAAAATGGAATTTATGTGTGAAGTAAAAGACTGTTGCGAGCATATACAGAATATTTTAGATGGCGAGCCAGTTGAAATATTGACTAATTTGTAAGTATGGCGGAGACGCCAGAATTAGAGCTGGAAATAAAGATCTATATACATGGGGATTTAAGCATACTACTTATGGATAGGGAATTTTACAACCTTGAGCCAACGGAGGGGGAGGAAGACATGACGAAAGCTTTGTAGGGAAATTGGACAACAGCGGAGCAATACAGATTAGGACATAGATAGGCTTCAATAAACTAGATAGACTTTTAAGGCATATAGTACAAACTCAATACACAAAGGAAAGACCAATATGGTCGAAATGAAATAGAATAGAAAACCACGTAAGTACACAGATGAATTATAAAAAATAGTTAGTGGAGTGATATCGTTACGGCAAACATAGAAGTAACATCTGTAGGGAATACGGAATAGCCGCTTTTTTATGGTTCAGACTTCTGAGGTTTTTTTCATCTCATCTCTGCCATAATGCCTGAATGAAAGTGATATTAAATTAATTAAACAGTTCTACCGTTATGTTCTGCAAAAATAGTTGACAAATATCATTTGATCTAATATACTGAACAAAGTTCATATTGAGGTGATTGAATGAATACAGTTGTAACGTCAAAAGAGGATATTTTGAAAACCAGCCGGAAACTGATTCAAAAGAAAGGCTGGTCTGCGATTAACATTCGTTCTGTTGCGGCTTCCTGTGGGGTATCGGTGGGGTCCATTTACAATTATTTTGATTCAAAAGCTGCGCTGGTGACTGCTACAGTAGAGAGCATTTGGCGTGAAATTTTCCATTGCCCAGAGGATAATCTTGTGTTTCAAGATACACAAGACTGTATTGCATGGATATACGGGCGAATGGAATACGGCAGCAAACAGTACCCCGGATTTTTCACACTGCACTCCTTGGGTTTTATTCCGGAGGATAAATGTGATGGGAAACGGAGAATGCAAGAGACATGGCAGCATATTCTGACCGGCTTGAGTTCTGTTTTAAAGCAGGATTCCAAAATTAGGGACGGGGCATTTACGGAACAGTTCACAATAGAAAAATTCGCGGACGTCTTATTTTCTTTAATGCTCTCCGCTTTGTTGAGAGAGGACTATGATTCTGCCGCTGTGTTGGAGATCGTCCGAAGAATCCTTTATTAAATATCCACTGAAATGTGGCATTTTTTATCCTATAAATTGAACAACGTTCATTACAGAAGGCGGATTAGAAAAATAAAATGGAATATGCCACTGCCAAAGTTTAAAATAAAATAGAACATAAAGGAGGATAAGTTATGCAGGCAATCGTAGAAACCCTGTTTGATTCGGTCTATCTGATTTCTGTCATTACCATTGGAATTTTGATGATTCGGGGCAGTAAAGGAAACCGTCAATTTTGTCTGTTTGGATGGATGGCAGTCGTGTTGGGGGCAGGTGACTCGTTCCATTTGGTTCCCCGCGCGCTTGCCCTTTGCGCTTCTGGTTTAGAGAATTACACGGTTTCTCTGGGAATTGGAAAATGGATTACTTCAGTTACAATGACGATTTTTTATGTGTTGCTTTATCATGTCTGGCGGCATCGGTATAAAATTAACGGCGGGAGATGCCTTACTGCCGCCGTATACGGTTTGGCAGGCGCGCGGATTGCGTTGTGCATGATGCCACAGAACCAGTGGCTTTGCGCCAAATCTCCTCTTTCATGGGGAATCTACCGTAACATTCCTTTTGCCCTTCTGGGGCTTCTGGTGATTGTGTTGTTCTATCGCAGCGCAAAGAAGCATAAGGACAAAGCGTTTCGCTGGATGTGGCTGACGATTGTATTAAGTTTTGGATTCTACATTCCGGTAGTGTTGTGGGCGGACGTCATTCCTATGATTGGAATGCTGATGATTCCAAAGACTTGCGCATATGTATGGACGACGCTCATTGGATATTTCGCAATGAAACAGGAATGTAAGTAAAGGAGGGACGTTTATGAAACGCTATATGAATTTTGCTCTGTTATACGCCATTTTTGCGATGGCTGGCGGTGTATTTTACCGGGAGTTTACCAAATTAAATGAGTTTACCGCCAAAACAACTCTTTCCGTTATCCATACCCATTATTTTTTGTTGGGAATGGTGTTTTTCCTGTTGCTTCTCCTGCTGGAAAAGAACTTTTCTTTCACCAATGCGAAAACTATGCGGATACTGGCTGTTTATCATATCGGCTTAAACCTGACTGCGGTGATGTTTGCCGTGAGGGGAGTGGCGCAGGTGTTGGCGCCTACGCTTTCCCGCGGAATGAATGCGGCAATATCCGGCATTGCCGGTATCGGGCATATTCTTCTAGGCGCCAGCATGGTGTTTCTTCTGACGCAAATCAGGCGCAGTGTATTGGCTGTGCAAAACTAATTAGAACATGCAGGCCTAAAAAATCAACGAAAAAGAGTTTACACCCCACAAAAGCGGCTGGATCAGATACGCTTTGTGGGGTGTTGTAATTTAACGAAATTAGAAATTGAAAAGGCAAAAAAAGAAGTGTATGATTAATGGTGAAATTTTATGAAATTACATCAAATCCAGCAGAGGGGATAGAAAAATTTACGGTGGCGATAAAACGTAAGATGGAGGAAAATGAAGTATGGCTGAAGGGAAAGATTTATTGCAGGTTTTGTGGAATGGCGCAGATGTGCTCAGAGGAAAAATGGATGCAAATGAGTACAAGACGTATCTCTTAGGATTGATATTTTATAAATATTTATCGGATTCATATTTGGCGAAAGCATATGATCTCCTTAATGATGAAAGCCCAAAGAGCCTTGAAGACGCGCAGTATGCGTATGAAGAAGCAATGGGTTCAGAGGAAGCCGAAGATTTATTGGCGGAGCTAAAAGAGTCCAAGCATTATATCCTTGATCCTGACATGACTTATATAAGTATGTTAAATACGGTAAAAAATAATTCATTTAACAGAGAAAAACTGCAGGCGGCTTTTAACCGGATAGAGGAATCAGACGAGTTATTCAATGGCCTGTTTGCGGACGTAGATTTGTATTCAAACCGGCTTGGAGCTAACGACCAGAAGCAAAGTGTGACGATTGCAGAAGTTATCAAAGCGTTAGATGGCGTGGACATTATCCATACGGAGGGGGACGTCCTCGGCAATGCGTATGAATATATGATAGGCCAGTTTGCATCGGAAACAGGCAAGAAAGCCGGAGAATTTTATACGCCACATGGGCCGGCGCAGATTCTTTGCAGAATTGCGATGTCTGGGCAGGAAGGCAAAAAAGGATTGCAGGTCTATGATCCGTGTATGGGGTCTGCCTCTTTGATGCTGAGCTGTAGGAATTATTCAGAAGAACCGGACTACATAAAGTATTATGGTCAGGAGCTTATGCCGTCAACCTATAATCTGGCGCGTATGAATATGTTCTTACATGGAGTTTTGCCGGAAAACCAACATCTCAGAAATGGGGATACCCTTGATGCTGACTGGCCGACGGACGAGGAGACAGAGTTTGACGTGGTAGCGATGAATCCGCCTTATTCGGCTCATTGGTCTGCCGCAGAGGGATTCAAACAAGATGAGAGGTTTATGGATTATGGGGGTAAGCTTGCGCCTAAGTCAAAAGCTGATTATGCCTTTTTACTGCATGGTTTCTACCATTTAAGGCAGACAGGCGCGATGGCGATTGTCCTTCCACATGGCGTTTTGTTTAGAGGGGCTTCAGAGGGAACAATCAGAAAGACGCTTCTTGAAAATGGCTCAATATACGCAGTCATCGGGCTTCCTTCAAATATGTTTTATAACACTTCCATTCCTACCTGCATTGTGGTATTAAAAAAGCATAGGGAAAAGAGAGACGTATTATTTATTGATGCTTCTAGGCTGTACGAAAAAGAAAAGAAGCAAAATGTGATGCGTAAGGAACATATTGACAGGGTGTTGGAATTATACCTTGATAGGAAATCTGTGGATAAAACGGCATATCTTGCATCCTACGAAGATATAAAAAATAATGATTATAACCTGAATATTCCAAGGTATGTAGACGCCAGTGAGGAAGAAGTGAAAGTGGATCTCAGGCAGCTTTCCGGACGCATAAGGGAGACAGACAAAGCAATTAAAGCTGAAAATGCTGCTTTATTGGAAATGCTTGGGGAATTGACTTTTGCAGATACGGAAACGAAAGATGCCGTTGAAGAATTTATTAGCGTTCTCAGGGAGGTCTAATCATGGCAGATGTACCGAAGATAAGATTTAAGGGATTCAGTGACGATTGGGAACAGCGTAAGCTGGGGGAGATCACTGAGTCATACTCTGGAGGAACTCCTACAGCAGGAAAAAAAGAATATTACGATGGCGATATTCCATTCATTCGTTCTGGTGAAATAAATAGCGAGAAAACAGAACTTTTTATAACTGATGAAGGGTTAAATAGCTCATCTGCGAAGATGGTAAAAAAAGGAGATATTTTGTATGCGCTTTATGGCGCAACAAGTGGAGAAGTAAGTATTTCAAAGCTAAAAGGAGCCATAAATCAGGCGATTTTAGCAATTCAACCACATCAGAATTATGATAGTCAATTCTTGATGCAATGGCTTAGAAAAAGCAAAGAGAAGATCATTGGAACATATCTTCAGGGAGGACAAGGAAACCTGTCTGGAAATATTGTAAAAGAGTTGATTATTGATGTTCCAACACACGAAGAACAAAAAGAAATTGGAGCGTACTTGAAGAATATAGACCACCTTATCACCCTTCACGAGCGTAAGCGCGACGAGACAATAGAACTGAAGAAATATATGCTTCAAAAAATGTTTCCGCAAAAAGGTAAGAAAACTCCGGAAATAAGATTTGAGGGGTTTACTGATGATTGGGAACAGTGTAGGTTAGGAGATATTTTTGAAGAATATTCTGAAAAGAACCATACAGAGTTGCCAGTGTTGACAGTAATTCAAGGTAGAGGTACGGTAGAAAGAGGGGAATCGGATAGAAATTTTATGTACGATAAATCAAATTTATCGGGATATAAGATGGTTCGGAAAGATGACTTTATTGTACATTTGCGTTCTTTTGAAGGAGGACTGGAAAAAGCATCATCAAATGGCATAATAAGTCCTGCTTATTATACATTTCATGGTGAAAATGTAGATTCAAGATTTTATTATCTATACTTTAGATCATATGAGTTTATTAAAAGAAAATTGATAGTCCATGTATATGGAATTAGAGATGGAAAAAGTATTAATGTAGATGGGTTGAAAACAATTAAAATTCCGTATACATCTTACAAGGAACAATGTAGAATTGGTGACTATTTGGAGAGGCTAGATCGTCTCATTACCCTTCACCAGCGCAAATGCGATGAGTTAAAAGAAGTAAAAAAGTTTATGTTACAGAATATGTTTCCAAAGAAAGGATAAAAATGGCTGAATTAGAATCTGTATTGGAAAGGCGGTTGATAGACCAGCTTTGTTTCGATGAGTCTCAGTGGACATACCGGCCGGACATAAGGACTGAGAAACAGTTATGGGAAAATTTTAAATATATATTGGAACAAAATAATAAGGCAAAACTAAACGGTGTTTCTCTAAGCGATTCTGAATTTGAAAAGATAAAGAACGATTTATCCCATGCCTCATTCTATGATGCGGGGAAATGGCTTGCCGGAGAAAATGGCAGGGTATATGTCCATGTCCAGAGAGGGAATGAAACATTGCATCTTGTAGTGATGAATAATGAACATATAACTGGCGGTACAAGTGTATATGAAGTGATAAACCAATTTCAGGCGTTTAAATCAGAAGATACAGGAAATGACAGGGACAGGCGTTTTGACGTGACGCTTCTGATTAATGGGATTCCTTTCATACATATAGAACTTAAAAATAAAGAACATTCATATATGGAAGGGTATCGTCAGATTGAAAAATATATTGCAGAGGGAAAATTCCACGGCATTTTTTCAAATGTGCAGATGTTTGTTGTAAGCAACGCTGTTGATACAAAATATTTTTCCGCTGCAAGGAGTATGGAATTAAATAAAAAGTTTATGACTGGATGGCTGGATAAGGAGAACCAGCCTGTTTGTGATTATATTGATTTTGCCAGAGAAGTCCTTAAAGTACCAAAAGCGCATGAAATGATTTCAAGGTATATGGTTCTTGACAATGATAAGAAAAAATTATTGATTTTACGCCCATATCAGATTCATGCCATTGAAGCAATGCGGGCAGCTTCAAAACAGGGAAAATCCGGTTATATCTGGCATACGACAGGTTCCGGAAAAACTATGACTTCATATAAGGCTACAAGAAATCTGCTGATGGATATACCGTCTATTGAGAAAACAATCTTTCTCATTGACAGGAAAGATCTTGATGAGCAGACGAAAATGGCTTTTCAATCCTATGCGGATAATGACACGATTGATGTGGACGACACTGATTATGTGGATTCCCTTATAAAGAAACTGATAGATGGCAGACGGCAGATGATAGTAACGACCAGACAGAAAATGCAGATTATGCTGAACCGCCGTTTGAAAGAAGGGACTAGAACGTATGATAAGATAAAATCCCTTAAGATTGCATTTGTTGTAGATGAATGCCATAGGGCAGTCACCCCGAAAACAAAAAGAGCGATTGAGAATTTTTTTGTCAATTCCCTATGGTACGGCTTTACGGGTACGCCTATCTTTGATGAAAACAGCTATGGGCAGAAGGGTGATTTGCCACAGACCACAAAGCAGCTTTATGGAGAGCGCCTGCATAGCTATACGATAAAAGAGGCGATCCACGATGAAGCGGTTCTGGGTTTTATGGTGGAGAATCTCGGGGCTAAAAATTTAAGCGCTGACGATGCAAAAAAAGCATATGAAACGGAAACGCATATGCGGAAAGTATTAGATATAATTTTAAACCAGTCGTATGAAAAATTTGGCATGAGAAATGGCAGGGGCAAGACGTATGCGGCTTTATTGACGACAAGTTCAATCGCAATGGCGCAGAAGTATTATGATTTATTAAAGAAGGTGAAAGAAGGAAATGATGAATTAAAGATTTGTGATGATGTGCATAAGGCGCTTGTCGATTTCCCCAGATTTGCCATAACGTATTCGTTGTCGGAGAACGAAGAAACATCTGCGGTCAATCAAGATAAGATGAAAAAATCGTTACAAGATTATAACGACATGTTTGGGACAAGTTATAAGATAGAAGCGATTGACGCTTATAACAGCAATCTTAATGACCGGCTGGCGCGAAAAGAAAAGAAGTATCTGAACCGGAACCAGCAGCTTGACTTGGTTATTGTTGTTGACAGGCTTTTAACTGGTTTTGATGCGCCGTGTCTTTCTATTTTGTTTATGGACAGGCAGCCTATGGCTTTGCAGAACATCATTCAGGCGTTTTCACGCACAAACAGATTATTTGATGAAAAAAAGCAGTATGGGCATATTGTGACATTTCAATCCCCAAAAGAATACAAAGAAGCGATAAATAAAGCGATCAGTTTGTATTCACGCGGAGGAGATGGCAATCCCATTGCAGAAGATTGGGACGATGTGAAAATATCCTTTTCTACATCATTGAAAACGATCCGCAATCTGGCGCAGACGGCTGAAGACATAGCGGGGTTGTCACGAAAGCAGAAAAAGGCGTTTGTCAATCTTTTTAGGGCTCTGGATCATGATTTTGCGCACCTGAAAGCATTTTCGGTATATGAACCCGGCGTACTTGATGAGTTTGGTTTTTCCGAAGATGAATATATCAATTATGCCGCAATGTATAAAAATGTAATGGAAGAACTAAAAAAGCCGGAGGATAGCAAAGATCCCGATGCGCAGCCTGTATGGGACGATTATGATTTAGCGGCATACAGCAAACTGCGGATCGATTATGAGTATATTGTGGCATTGATACAGGGGTTTGTAGAATCTTTAGACCAGCCGGAAAATGTTTTTGGCGCCGCTGAATTTGAAGCTGGGATAAGGGAGATGAAAGAAAGCATAGCTGAATTTTCTGTTGATAATCCCAAGTTAAGCGCTTTGCTTACGCAGATTGTAGATGAGATTGAAAACGACCAAGAGAGATTTCTGGGACGGGACATTTCTGTTATAATCAACCAAATGCGGTACGCAGTCATTGAAAAAGAGATAAAAAATTTTTCGGAAAAATGGTATCTGCAATTTGAAGACGTCAAGTATGAAGCGTTCAATTTCAGGAATGGTGAACTTGCAAATGAAAATAAGTTAAAGGACAGTGTGGATTATGCAGCTTATAAGAAAAAAAGCAACGCCGCCCTGTCTAAAATTAAGTTCCGGAAAGCGATGGTTGAGGAGTTTAAAAATGTGTTGATGCCTGAGATTGTTTCATTATTATAATATATTTAAAATCTGTGTGCAGAATAGGGCGGTTCCGTTTTTTAGGAAAGAAACATGATTATATCAATATATATATTGGTTGATATATTGGTATAATTATGTCATTTTTATAAAAGGAAAAAAGAGTAGAAAAACATTTTCTATTGTTCATTTATTTCAGAGGGGAGATATATCGAATGCCACAAATCATACCGATGAAAGGGAGTGCCAAAAATGTATGCCCTCTATGCGCCAATCCAAGTCACCTATAAAAAAGCCAGTTACTTAGAAGACTTGCGAAGTTGAAATAGGGTAAGGAGCATAAAGACAGCATATCGAAGCGCCCAGAATGAAAAGAGCGTATGCAGAGCCTTTTATAGAACGGCGAAAATAATGCCGAAACAGTGGAAAACCGAGATAAAGTCTTTGCAATCCGAATATGACAGTATTGGAAAGGAGTAGACCAAAACTGCCACAGAATTAGCGTATGCGCAGGTAATCAGCTATAACAAGTAAAATCTTGAAAGAGCTTCAGAACGAGAGCCGACAGCAGAGCAGGCAACAGAACAAGACTAAACGGAACGAGGAAGAAATATAATGTGAATTTTATTGTAAAGGCAGGTGTTTTTTTGTATAATTGAAGTGTGGCAGGAGTAAGCTATATTATATCTATTGCCATAGATTTTTAGAAATCGAGGTGGCAAGGTGTCGGACGATATAAAACAGATTCAGGAAGTTAAAGCAAAGCGTACCGCAAAAAACAGTGTTTTTTTAGACCTTTTCCAAGATAAAAAGAATTTGTTGAAACTGTATAAAACATTACACCCAGAGGATGCAGACGCAACAGAGGACACGCTGGATATTGTAACGATAGATAATGTGCTTACAGATAACTTATATAATGATTTGGGCATCATGGTGGGTAATAACAGATTGCTTTTACTTTTGGAAGCGCAAGCCAGTTGGACGGTAAATATTTTAATTAGAGTATTATTGTATTTGGCGCAAAGCTACCATGAATATTTTGAGAGAACTAGTCAGAGCCTATATAAAAGCAAGAAAGTGAAAATGCCAAAGCCTGAACTTTATGTGATTTTTACAGGAAATAAAGGTAGAAAACCCGATACAATATCTTTATCGCAGGAATTTTTTGACAGTGCAGATATTGATATTGAGATAAAAGCCAAAGTAATATATGAGAGCGATAAGGACAATATAATCAATGAGTACATTGTTTTTTGTAAAGTTTTTAACGAGCAGATAAAAGAGCATGGGATGACAAAACAGGCAGTTACAGAAACTATCCGTATTTGCAAAGACAGAAACGTTTTAAAACAGTATCTAAGCAGCAAGGAAGTGGAGGTAGTAACGATTATGATGAGTTTATTTGATGACGAGCAGATTATGAGGACTTATGCGAAAGACATTGAAAAAGAAACAGAAAGAAAAACAGCAGAGAAAATGATAAAAATAGGAAAACTATCACTAGAAGAAATTGGTTTATGTGTGCCAACTTTATCATTTGACGAGTTAAAGGAACTTGAAGCCGAGGTTATGCAGTTAGCATGATCGGCAAAACAATTTAATATCAAAATAACAGCGTAAAGGCGCAAGGAACAGTAAATTTGTAAACCATGCGTCTTTTTTTGCATCCCTAAAGGAATATGAGCGACAACATTCAGACCAACACCACAGGGGGATTAACGCCCTGTTTACAACAGAAGATTGACAAGACAAGGTGTTTTCGTATGCGACATCGACAACGCCGGCTTGTTCTTCGGCGGGGGAAATGGGCGGTTCGTCGATATATTTTTCCTGATATAAGGCCTGCGCCAATGTCTTGATCTCTGACTCGGATAAGGATACGTTTTGTCTGGTTACGTGTTCTTCGAGTTCAGTCATTAAAGATTCGTCAATAAAGGCAAGCGGTTTTTTGGTGGCATATATTGTCATGCCTGCCATGATCATGCAGGTCAGCAATGCGGCTGTTATATTTTTCGTTTTATGTTTTGACATAGCAGTCCTCCATAGGATTTCAATGATCTGTGCCAAACAAGGATGTGGCGCATAAAAATACAGGATCCGTAGGTGTTTGCTTACTCTGTAAGGCGATAATACGTATTTCTGCTTCTTCCTTCTTGAATGATCTGCCCTTTCTCGATCATCTGTTTTAGTAGCTGTCCACAGGTTGTCTGGCTGACTCCCAGCGCCTTTTCTACGTCTTTTTTTGTGAAGGTCCCCTGTTCTTTTGCCAAAGCGATTACCATATCCTCATCCATGCTGTCTTTCGGCGGGGCGGCGCACGCTTTTCCCTGACCTGCAAAGCTGCTCCATCCGGGTCATCGAGGCCGACCACAGTTCCGTCATCCTGAACGCCAATATACAATTTCCCGCCTTCGCAATTTGCAAACGCAATAATCTCTTTCTTGATGTCATCCACGACAACAGACTTTAATTCTACGGTCTCGCTTTCCTGATAGATCATCTGATCGCCTTCTGAAAAGATTCTATCCATATTCTACCCACATTCTAACCATTCTTGTCAAGGAGCGATCAGAAAAATGGTTAGATATAGTAACAGTTCAGCCCGGCCCGGGTCTATACATTTACTGCAAATGAACTTTGTTTTTGACAAAGTTCGTGAGAACATGTGAATTTGACCAGAAGAATCTGCCCCTCGCAGTACGCCGTTTTTCAAGAACGACAGCATAGCCGGAGTAAAAATGATATAGCGGAACTGTAAAAAATTGCATCAGTTGTAAAAAAGATGTAATCGTGATATACTAAGCAGTGAAATTTCCGCGGTGGGGTGAATTTGGTGTCGAAACGGGCGGAAAATGCAATTTTCAGAGCGTATTCAGAGATATGCCAGGCAAGTCCTGTGGTATCCATACAGAGGGAACGATGAACAGAATAATCAATAAGAGACAGGCTGTCTGCGGGACTGTCTGGGTGATCATAGTGTGTGCGGTGCTTTCCATGTGGCCGTTTCGTCTGATCAAGGAGACGATCGTCTCCGACAGCAACAGGCAGATGGTGATGGAATCCGGGGAGATCGAGTCGGGGAGTGCGGTACAGCAGATGTTTGCCGCGCAGTATGACAGGTTGAAGAACATCAATATTTATATTACGGAAGGGACCATCGGCGAAGAGTTTAATTTCGTATTGTATGATGCGGCCATGGGCGTGATCATGCAGCAGGTGATCAATACGAAGGATATGAAGTCGATACCGGGAGACTGCAGGGTACAGGTCAACATCGACACGGAAGTGGGACAGGCCTATTATTTTGCGGTACAGGGGATGGAATCTCCGTTCCGGACAGGCTTTGAGGAGACGGCAGCTTCCGGCAATCCTTATAACGGCGCGGCTTTTTACGGCGGCGTGGAGGACAGGGAGCACAGCATGATCGCCTCCTATGAATATGAGATACCGCTTCGCAAGGGCAGAACACTGGTGTGGGATGCTCTGTTTGTGCTGTCCGGGATCGCAGTCACGTATCTGACGGGCATATATTATAAGAAGCATCCGGAGAAAAACACGCTGGTCACGGTGGAGAAAACCGTGAAAGTGGTGTGCAATCCCCTGATCGTGCTGAGTGCGGTCGGAGCTTGCGTGGCTGTCTGGCCCTGCCGTCTTTTTTCCACCAATACAGTATCCAATGTGTTTTTTGTGGCGAGTATTCTGCTGGCAGCAGTATTTTTGCTCTATGCGGTCAACCATAACAGAACGGGGATCGCCTCGGACAGGACGCTTGTCACCGTGCTGGGGGAGAACTGGCAGAACTACCTGCAGTCGGCCCTTTTTGCGGGGGCCATCTGGTCCTGCTGTAACTATATGAACGGTCTGTTTGAGCTGCATCATACGGTGGCTTACAGGCAGATGCTGGTTTTCCTGGCACTGGCCGTTCTGGTGACTTATCCGAAGAAACATCTTTTTAATCTGATCAATCTGCTCTATTGTGTGATCGCGGCTGTTGTGGGCTGGCGGTATTATCAGAAGACGCTGCCGACACTGGAGAACCCGCAGGAGCTGGATATTACGGTGCTTAAACTCACTGTCTGGGTGGGAATCCTGACGGGGCTTGTGCTGATCGGGACGATCCGTTTTCTGGTGAAAAGGCAGGTCAGAGGGCTTTCTCTCTGGTACAGCCTTCTGGTGGGCGGTTTCTTCACCCTGATCATTCTGTACCGCAATACGAGGGGCTGGCCGATCTATCTGGTCTGTGCTTTTACCCTGTACTATCTGAATATGGCGGCCTGGGAGAAAAAGGCGGTCCTGCTTCGCAATATCTGCAACGGCGTCCTGTTCCACTTCGGGGCCATGGTAGTGTATTGCCTGCTTCACAGGCCTTATATGTTTTTCCAGTATTACCGGTATCCGTTTATCTTCCATACGGTGACGATCTCTGCGGTCTATCTGGCGATGGTGGTCTGTGCCGCGCTGGTGAAGTTTCTGGATGCCTACAGGCGGTCGCAGCGGCTGGCTGCTGTATATAAGGAGCTGACTGTGCTTGGAGTTTCGGCGGTGTATCTGTTGTTTACGCTGTCAAGGACCGGGTATCTGGCGGTGGCGGTCATGGGTGTGATCCTGATCCCGGTGATGTGTCTTTCCATGAAGCAGGGTCTGCGCTGTATGCTGCGCGGCATCGGCATCATGGCTCTGGCGGTGGTGCTGTGCTTTCCGGTTACTTTCACGGCGCAGCGGATCGTGCCTGCCGTTGCGGCAAGACCGCAGCTGCATGAGATCGAGGAGCTGCCGGTGGAGATCGTGCACGGCAGAGATATGGATTCCTACTATTATATAACGATACAGCGTTTTATTCAGGTCTTTCAGATGAAGATTCTGGGAATTCCCGAGGAAGAAAGTCTGCGGGCGATCTATATGGTCGCTGATGCAGAAGAGGAGCAGCAGCGTAACAGGCTGCTTACCGGGGCGGAACCTATCCTGCTTGCATCTGCGGAAGATACGGCGGCAGGAGCGGAAGCTGCTGCGGAAGAAAACCCGGAGGCGGAAGACAATTATACAAACGGGCGGATGGAGATTTTCAGGGCTTATTATAAGAACCTGAACAAGATCGGCCATGATGATATGGGTATTATGGAGCCGGACGGGAATTTCCTTGTCCATGCCCACAATATTTATCTGCAGGTTGCTTACGACCACGGTATCTATGTGGGGGCGGCTTTTATCCTGCTGGGGCTGGGCACCCTGATCCAGGCGGCGGTTTATTTTCACAGACATAAGAAGGACAGGGTA
>OFFK01000147.1_pt1 | contig 57849 bp, 41 predicted proteins | sample 1521361 | NCBI WGS metagenome assembly OFFK01 (sample SAMEA3504096, study PRJEB24116) | mouse gut metagenome | biome: mouse gut; feature: mouse-associated habitat; material: faeces | place: Denmark | collected 2011 | reverse complement strand
CCTCTGCAAATGAACAAGCTTCATGTTTGCTTATGTGGGAACTGTGGCACATCCTCTAGGTCAGGAATCCGGCAGGGAGCAGGGAGAAGGGGAACAGCTGTCTGGGACGGTATACATGCCTAAGTTCACGGAGCTTAAGTTCCCGGCGGAGGGAATAAGCGCCGGATGCGCGGACAGCCGGAACCTATACCTGGCCGCCAATGTGAACGAAGCGGTTTCCGCAGGCCGCAGCGAGGCCGGCGATGGAACTAGACCGGCATGCCGTCTTTACAGAATCCCGCTGGAGGGCGGGGAGGCGGCGGAACTGAAGGACTATCAGCCCACGCCCCTTCCGGAGGGCGCGGAGGGAAGCGTGAGCATTCAGGAGGTTTCCATGGGAGCGGATGGCAGCTTGTGGGTCACGGAGAACATTTACAGCTACACTTTCCAACTCCCCGAGGGCTTCAACGAGGAGACCGACGACAAATGGCAGTATCAGAGCGAAGTCCGGGAGACCGTAATCCGGCGGCATCTGGACGGGGAGGGAAAGGAGCTGAACCGCGTGGACATCAGCGGCCTGGCCCGGAAGCTGAACGTGGATGCCATATACAGCACCGCCTTCGACCGGGAGGGGAATGTCTACGCCGTCACGGAGAAGAAGATATTCGCCTTAAGCCCGCAGCTCCAGGTACTCTTCACGGTGGAGGGCGAGAACATGACCGGCGGCCTGACCCTTCTGGGGGACGGCACCATGGGCATGGCCTGCTCCACCTACAATGACGCCGCTCAGACATCGGACAATGTGCTGAAGACCATAGACCCCAAAAAGAAGGGATTTGGGACGGAGTATCCCATGCCCCTGAATGCCTACAGCATCCTGTCCGGCAGCGGAGACTACCTCTTCTATTACCAGAACGGGGACACCGTATATGGCCGCAGGGCAGGCGCCCAGGAGGGGGAGAAGCTGTTTTCCTGGGTGGATGCCGACATCAGCCAGGACGAGATAAGCCTCTTCTTCCCGCTGGAGGACGGCAGGGTGGCGGCAGTCAGCCGGAAGTGGGAGAACGACAGGGCAAAGCATGAGCTGGTGATGATGACGCCCGTCCCCAGGTCGTCCCTGCCGGAGAAGACCATATTGACCTATGCCACTGTGGGCCTGAGCTGGGACATGCGAAAGAAGATCATTGATTTCAACAAGTCCAATGACAAGTACCGTATCCAGATCAGGGACTACAGCCAGCTGAATACCGGCGATGACAATGCCGCGGGGATTAACAGGCTCAACCTGGACATGATGGCAGGGAACGGGCCGGACATCCTGGACACGGGGGCGCTGCCCATACGGCAGTACGGGGCCAAAGGGTTCCTGGAGGATCTGTGGCCGTACATTGAAAAGGACAGCGACATCGGTCGGGAAAGGCTCATGGAGAAAGTGTTCAGGGCGGCGGAACAGGACGGAAAGCTGTACCAGATATTCGAATCCTTCGGCATCCAGACTGTGGTGGGAGCAAAGGAGGTGGTGGGAGACCGCATGAGCTGGACGCTGGGAGACTTGAAAGAAGCCAAAGGGAAGATGCCGGAGGGCTGCGCTGTCTTCGGGATGTATGACACCAGGGAAAGCATGCTGCAGACCGTACTGTACCAGAGCATGGACAGCTTCGTGGACTGGACGAAAGGGAAATGCAGCTTCGACAGCGACGGCTTCAAGGCGCTGCTGGAATTCTGCGCCGGCTTCCCCGGCAGCGATGAGCTGCAGCAGGACCAGGAAGATGGGGGCTATGAGAGCGACAGCTCCCGTATGCTGAACAAAAAGCAGATGCTTGCCCAGATTACGCTGTATGACATGGGTTGGACTTACCAGGAGTACAAGGCGGCCTTCGGCGGAGATATTTCCTTCGTGGGCTATCCCAGGGAGGACGGCAGCACAGGGAGCACATTCATCCACAGCACCGGTGTGGCCATGTCCGGCAAATGCAGGGACAAGGAGGGGGCATGGACATTCATGCGGCAGATCCTCCTGCCCAGGCTGAACGAGGAGAACAGTTCCTCCGACATGATGCCCACCAACCGGAAGGATTTCGACTTTGTGGTCAAAAAGTCCATAGAACCCCAGTACCAGGTGGACGAGGAGGGAAAGCGGGTTCTGGATGGGAATGGGAACCCCATCCCACTGCCGCTGGGGAATATTTGGATTTCGGATTCCGTGGAGATAGAACTTCCCAGGCCCGTCCAGGAGGACTACGACCGTTTCATGGAACTGTACAACGCCACCGATTCCGTGAGCTACCAGGATGAGAACATCACGAAGATCGTCACCGAAGAGGCCGCCGGATATTTCTCCGGGGACAGGAGCCTGGAGGACATCGCCAGACAGATACAGAGCAGGGTCAGCCTGTATGTAAGCGAGAACAGTTGACAGCTTTACCACTTAAAAACGCAACAGGAGGGATTGCAATGAGCAACAGGATAGCAGACATAGGAATGGAAAAAACAGTGGCCACAAAGAGCGCCGAAGCGGGAAAAAAGAGCACAGGCCAGCAGAACGCCAATCATGAAAAGATTGCGAAGGGATATGGGGCTGCCGGGAAACGTGCAGCCTGCTTTCGGCATATGGGAAATGGCGGAAACGTAAAAAGGCTGAGGACGGAATTCCCATATTTACAGGGCAGCGGAAATTTGGTATCTTTACTATGATGGATAATTTAGAAGAGCATTTTGGCGGAGACATGAAGACGGCTTCAGTCAGTATGGATTGCTGCATGGATTGAAATGCAAAATGGGGGACAGAGCATGGACAGAGAGCATGTATTGATTATTGAGGACGATGCGGATATCCGCGAGGGCGTGCGCATCCTTTTAGAAAGCGAGAACTATGAAGTGGAGGAAGCGGAAAACGGAAAGAAGGGGCTGGAACAGCTGAAGGAAGAGACCGACCTGGTCATACTGGACGTGATGATGCCCGGCATGTCAGGGCTGCGGACCTGCGAGGAGATAAGGAAAGTATCCAATGTGCCGGTGCTGTTCCTGACAGCCAAGGCCCAGGAATCCGACAAGCTGATAGGACTGATGGCAGGCGGGGACGACTATCTGGCCAAACCCTTTTCCTATGCGGAGCTCTTGGGCAGGGTGAAGGCCCTGCTGCGACGGTACCATGTGTACATGGGGAAGGTATCAGGGGGCAGCAAGGGGAAAGAACCTTACCTGGAGATGGGCGGAATCAGGATACATGAGGAGTTCAACGAGGTCTTCGTAGGCGGCCAGACCAGGGAATTGTCGGATATCGAATACCATATGCTGCTGTTGATGATGCAGCACCCCAGGAAGATATTCTCTGCCCAGAACCTGTATGAGAGCGTGTGGAACGAGCCATATTTCTATTCCTGCAACGGCACGGTTATGGTCCATATCCGGAAGCTGCGGGTGAAGATAGAGAAAGACCCGCAGAATCCCAGAATTATCAGGACGGTATGGGGAAAGGGGTACAAATTTGACGTGGATAGCCAGTAAGACAAAATCGATGTATTTCCAACTGCTGCTGCTGCTCGCCGCGGCGGCAGCCACTGCGCTCCTGGTCTTCTGGGGTCTGAACCGGGCAGGAGAATATGCAGTGGAGCAGCACTGCTATGATTCAGAGTATATCAGAAAAAGGGATCAGTCCTATGTGGACAGCCTGCAGCGCTATATAGACAGGAACGGACTGGCTTCCGGAGACATGGGCATTCTGCGCGCCTGGGTGAAAGCGCAGAAGCTGATTACCCTCTGCATCTATAAGGATGGAAAAATCCTCTTCGACTCCGAGTATCTGGAACAGGAGATGTGGGAAGAGGACGTAGAGGCCTACGGGTATGAGTGGGAGAATTATTACCCCATCACATTGGCGGACGGTGAGGCCAAGGTGAACATCTGGGGGAATTATGCCTATCAGTTCTACAATTACGTCATGCTGGGCGCGCTTTCGCTGTCCATGCTGGTGTTCCTGGCCATTTCCCTGCTGGGCATCCGCACGAAGATGAAGTACATCTCCCTGCTGAGCAATGAAATCAAGATACTGGAGAGCGGCAGCCTGGATTATGGGATCACGGTGCGGGGAAAGGATGAGCTGGGGACCCTGGCGGAGGGGCTGGAGGGCATGCGGGTGTCCTTCCTCGGCCTGATTGACAGGGAGACGCAGATGATGCGGGAGAACCAGCGGATCGTGACGGAAATGTCCCATGACCTGAGGACGCCGGTGACGTCCATCATGCTTTACACGGAAATCCTGAAAAAGGGGAAATACAAAGGCGAGGAGCAGCTGAAAAGCTATCTGGAGAAGATAGAGCGGAAAGCTGGCAGGATGAAGCAGCTTACAGACCATCTCTTCGAGTATTCCCTGGTGACAGGGGAGACGCCTGTGGTCCTGGAGGAGCCGGAGTGGTTCCAGGTGCTGTTTTACGATCAGGTCTCTGAACTGTGCAGTTATCTGGAACAGAGGGGATTCCGGGTGGAGGCCCGGCTGGAATGGCCCCGGTGCAAAGTGCAGATCTGTACCGACTACTTGGCCCGGGTCATGGACAATGTAGCTTCCAATATCGTTAAGTACGCAGATCCCGGGGAGCCGGTGGCGGTCCGGTCAGCGCAGGAGGGGAAGCTTGTGGGGTTCTCATTTGAGAATGCCCTGCGCCGGGACGGCGGGAAGGCGGAGAGTACAGGCATCGGTATACAGAGCATCGGCAGCATGATGAGGAAGATGGGCGGCAGCTGCCAAGTGCGGCAGGAGGGGGAGCGGTTCTGCATAGGATTGATGTTTGACACGATGGATAGTATAGCAGAATCATAAGGGCATTTTGGAACCAGGAGCAATATGTTAACAGTGGTTTCGACGATTGCAGCTTTGACAGATAAGGAAAAGAGAAAGCCGCATTTGCCTGTTTTCGGTATAGGCAAATGCGGCTTTCTGTCTTATACATGAACGTTACTTACAAGGGGCTGTCGCATTCAGAAATTTTTGCTCAACTGCGCTGTTTTTTTACAAGATTTTTCTGCGCCGTGGTCAGCATCAGTTTGATTCTGTTAAGCTGGTTTACCTCACTGGCTCCCGGGTCATAGTCGATGGCCACGATGTTAGATTCCGGATAGGCTTTTCTCAGCGCTTTGATGACACCTTTTCCCACCACATGGTTGGGCAGGCATCCGAAGGGCTGGGTACATACAATGTTCGGTACCCCTTCCTGAATCAGTTCTACCATTTCCCCGGTGAGGAACCATCCTTCCCCTGTCTGGTTGCCGATGGATACGATTGGTTCCGCATAGGAAGCGATTTCCCGTATGGGGGTAGGCGGTGTAAAGTGTCTGGAATTCTTGAATTCTTTTGCCATGGTACCCCGCAGAATGTGTTCAATAGCCCATATTCCAAGGGCGGAAATGCGGGCGGCTTTTTTGCTCGTTCCCAGGTGTTCCGCCTTGTAAATCTGGTTGTAGAAGCAATACAGCATAAAGTCCATAAGGTCAGGCACCACAGCCTCCGCGCCTTCCGCTTCCAGCAGTTCCACCAGGTGGTTGTTGCCGGCAGGTGAGAATTTAACGAGGATTTCGCCTACGATGCCTACCCTGGGTTTGCGTATTTTCCGAAGGGGGATCCGGTCGAAATCCCGGATGATTTCCCGGCAAAGTTTGCGGAATCCGGACAGGCGGATGTGCTTTCCTGCCACAAATGCCTGGACTTTTGCAAGCCATTTTTGATGCATGGCATTTACGCTGCCCGGCGTTGCCTCGTAGGGACGCATCCGGTAAACGCAGCGCATGAAAATATCACCGAATTCTGCGGCCATTGCCACGCGGATAAACAAATCGGCGTTGATATGGAAGCCGGGATTGCTCTCGATGCCCGCCAGGTTCAGGGAAATGACGGGAATCTGTTCCATATTGGCTTTTTTCAGGGCACGGCGGATGAAGCCTACGTAATTGGTGGCACGGCAGCCGCCTCCTGTCTGGGACATGACGATGGCGGTTCTGTCCAGATCGTATTTTCCCGACTGCAGGGCCTCCATAATCTGACCGACGACCAGGAGGGAAGGGTAGCAGGCATCATTGTTGACATACTTTAACCCGACATCTACGGAATGCCGGTTATCATTGTCTAATACTACGAAGTTATATCCGCAGGCATGAAATGCGGGCTGCATAATTTCGAAGTGGATGGGCGACATCTGAGGGCAGATGATGGTGTAGTTTTTGCGCATCTCTTCGGTAAAGGGTACCTTTTCAATGGCAGTGGAGTGGGGAACAGGGTGTTTCCCGGTTTTCTCACGCACCCGTATTGCGGACAGCAGGGAGCGTATCCGAATTCTGGCTGCCCCCAGATTATTGACCTCGTCTATTTTTAGGCAGGTATAAATTTTGCCGGCTCCGGACAAAATATCATTGACCTGGTCTGTTGTGACTGCGTCCAGTCCGCAGCCGAAGGAATTCAGCTGGATGAGATCAAGATTCTCCTGCTGCCGCACATAGCTTGCGGCGGCATACAGGCGGGAATGGTACATCCACTGGTCGGACACGATAAGCGGCCTTTCCGGGCAGCCCAGGTGGGAGATGGCGTCTTCCGTGAGTACCGCCATGTCATAGGAAGTGATCAGCTCCGGGATGCCGTGGTTGATTTCCGGGTCAATGTGATAGGGGCGCCCTGCCAGTACGATGCCCCGTTTACCGGTGTCCTTTAAGTATTTCAGGACTTCTTCGCCTTTTTTACGCACATCCGCCCTGGCGTTGTCCAATTCTGCCCAGCCTGCTGCTGCTGCGGCCCGAACTTCTCCCGGGGGTAACTCCCGGAACTCTCTCAGCAGGGCTTCCGTCACGGTATTCAGATCCCGGAAGGACATAAAGGGATTGCGGAGCTTCGCCTGACCGCTGCTGATTTCCTCTACGTTGTTCTTGATATTTTCGGAGTAGGATGTGACAATGGGGCAGTTGTAGTGGTTATTTGCCCCTTCTACCTCGTCCCTCTCATAGAACAGTGCGGGATAGAATACAAAATCTACATTCTTCCGAATCAGCCATACCACATGCCCATGTGCCAGCTTGGCGGGATAGCACTCGGACTCGCTGGGAATGGACTCAATGCCCAGCTCATAAATCTTGCGGCTGGAGCTGGGAGAGAGCAGGACGCGATAGCCCAGCCTGGTGAAAAAAGTATGCCAGAAGGGGTAATTCTCGTACATATTCAGTACCCTGGGAATTCCAACTACACCTCTGGGGGCATTGTCCGCTTCCAGGGAGGCGTAGGAGAACAGGCGCTTCTGCTTATACTCGAAAAGGTTGGGTACATTATGGGCGTTTTTCTGGCCGCCGATGCCCCGTTCGCAGCGGTTGCCGGAAACAAACTGACGGCCGCCGGAGAATCTGTTGATGGTAAGCCGGCAGTTGTTGGTGCAGCCGGGGCATTTGGCCATGCTGGTCTCGTATTTCAGGGCTGAGATTTTTTCATAAGTAAGCATGGAGGTCTCATATCCGTCCTCGTAGCGTTCCCTCGCAATCAGGGCGGCTCCAAAGGCGCCCATGATACCGGCGATGTCCGGGCGGATTGCTTCGCAGCCGGCGATTTTCTCAAAGCTCCGGAGTACCGCGTCATTGTAGAAGGTGCCTCCCTGTACTACAATCTGTCTTCCGAGTTCGGAGGCATCGGATACCTTGATAACCTTGAAAAGGGCGTTTTTAATGACAGAGTAGGCCAGCCCTGCGGAAATGTCGGCAACGCTTGCCCCTTCCTTCTGGGCCTGTTTTACCCGGGAATTCATGAATACGGTACAGCGGGTGCCCAAATCAATGGGATGCTCGGCGAAGATGGCGGCGTCCGCAAAATCTTCCACACTGTAATTCAGGGATTTCGCAAAGGTTTCAATGAAGGAGCCGCACCCTGAGGAACATGCCTCGTTCAGCAGTACGCTGTCTACGGTCTGGTCCTTGATTTTGATACATTTCATATCCTGGCCGCCGATGTCCAGAATGCAGTCCACCTGGGGATTGAAAAAAGCAGCGGCATAGTAGTGGGCGACCGTCTCCACTTCCCCGTCATCCAACAGGAAAGCGGCCTTCATCAGTGCCTCGCCGTAGCCGGTGGAGCAGGAGCGGACGATGTGTACGCCTTCGGGCAGCCGGCCGTAGATTTCCGTCAGGGAGCGGATGGCGGTTTTCATGGGGCTGCCGTCATTATTAGAATAGAAGGAATAGAGCAGGGAACCGTCTTCTCCCACCAAAGCGATCTTGGTGGTGGTGGAGCCGGCGTCGATGCCCAGGAATACATTGCCCTTATAAGAATCCAGTTCGGCTGTCTTCACATGGTTGCGGCTGTGGCGTGCCTTAAAGGCATCATAGGCAGCCTGGGAGTCAAAGAGCGGTTCCATACGCTCCACTTCGAATTCCATCCGGATCTCCGAGGAGAGCCTGCGAAGCATCTCTTCCATAGTACAGCACACGTTCTCCTTCGCGTTCAGTGCGGAGCCTATGGCAGCAAAGAGGTGGGAATTGTCCGTATCGATGACATGCTCCCGGTCCAGCTTTAATGTTCTGATAAAGGCGGCTTTCAGCTCTGACAGAAAATGCAGAGGGCCTCCCAGAAATGCCACATGTCCGCGGATGGGCTTCCCGCAGGCGAGGCCGGAAATCGTCTGGTTCACCACGGCCTGGAAAATAGAGGCTGCCAGGTCTTCCTTGGTGGCGCCCTCGTTAATCAGGGGCTGGATATCCGTCTTTGCAAAGACGCCGCATCTGGCAGCAATTGCATATAGAGAGTTATAATTTTTTGCATATTCGTTTAAGCCGGAGGCATCCGTCTGGATCAATGCTGCCATCTGGTCGATAAAGGAACCGGTCCCCCCGGCACAGATGCCGTTCATGCGCTGTTCCACATTGCCGCCTTCAAAATAGATGATTTTGGCGTCCTCGCCGCCCAGTTCGATAGCCACGTCGGTTTTGGGCGCCAGCGCCTTCAACGCGGAAGCTACGGAGATGACTTCCTGGATAAAGGGTACCTCCAGGCAGCCTGCAAGGGTCAGCCCGCCGGAACCGGTTATCATGGGGTGAAGTTTTAAATTGCCCAGCCTGCTGTGTGCCTTTTCCAAAAGGCCGGACAGCGTTTCCCGGATATTGGCATAGTGGCGCTCATAATCGGAAAACAGAATATGATGATCCTTATCCAAGATTGCAATCTTGACGGTGGTGGAGCCTATATCAATGCCCAGGAGAACATTGGAATCGTCAGGCAATACATTGGCATCAGCTACAGTTTTGTTAGTACATTCCATGCAAATCATCCTTCCTAAATTGTGAAATTCAAATGGCCGGATGGCCGCCTTTGTCATTGTGTTCCGGAAGACGGGCAGGTTCGTCCCCGAGGCCTGTGCCGGTACAGCCGGAATCATTTGTATGTCAGTAATTCATGACATTCTAAGACATTATATTACAAGACAGGTTAAATTGCAAATACCAAAAGCTGTGAAAAAATTATTAAAATTAAGATATTTATATTAAAAAAGGAAAAGTCCGGTTTACTTATGGGATGGAGAATGATAGAATAATAAGACAAACAAGAAGGAGTGGGCGCGATGAGTAAGTTTGAAAAAAGGTTTGGAAAGTATGCCATCAGCAATCTTTCATTAATTCTGATTTTGTGTTATGTGGTGGGTTATGTCATAGAGCTGGTCAATGCGGATTTCCTGCTGTATCTGACGCTGAACCCGTATGCGGTTCTGCGCGGGCAGATATGGAGGATATTTACCTGGATTATTATACCGCCGTCTTCACTTGACCCGTTTACGATTATCATGCTGCTGTTTTATTATAACATAGGCACCAGCCTGGAGCGTACATGGGGAACATACAGATATAATGTGTATTTGCTGTCAGGTATGTTTTTTACCGTGATAGGAAGCTTCGGATGGCTGGCGATTACGTATTTTACGGGCGGTCCGGCCATGAACCTGGGTTATATTTCCACGGTTGCTTCCCTTTACTTCAGCACCTATTATATAAACATGTCCATTTTTCTGGCATTTGCGGCCACGTTTCCGGAGGTTCAGGTACTGCTGATGTTCATTGTCCCGGTGAAGGTAAAATGGCTGGGTATCCTGTACGGGCTGGTGCTGGTATATGATTTCCTGTTTGCGGGAAGCCTTGCGACCAGGATTGCCATTGCATCCTCTTTACTGAGTTTTGTGATTTTTTTCATTACATCCAGGAGCCATCTCCATATGTCGCCGAAGCAGATGAAGCGGAGAGTGGAGTTTCGGCAGGATATCAGGCGCAATTCCCGGGTGACGAAGCATAAGTGCGCCATATGCGGGCAGACGGAGGATGACGATCCCAACCTGGAATTTCGTTTCTGCTCCAAGTGCAACGGGAACTATGAGTACTGCCAGCAGCATTTGTTTACCCATACACATGTGCAGTAAAGCAGCGGAAGGAGGACATCGTCGAAATGATATCCAGAGAAGCGGCGTTTGCGGAGGGCCTGCAGCGCATACGGCGTATTGCCAGGGAACAGGGAAACTGTATCAGCGAGGAGCAGGTGAAGGAGGAGTTCGCCGACCTGGAATTTAATGACACCCAGCTTCAGATGGTGTATGACTATCTGGAAAAGCATAAGATCGGCATGGGGGAGCCTGCGGATCCGGACGCCGGACTGACGGAGGAGGAGCGGGACTACCTTGAGGATTATCTGGATGGGCTGGAAGCGCTTCCCGTGTTGGGCGACGGGGAAAAAAGGGCATATACGATTTCGGCCATGGCAGGAGACAGGCCGGCAGCGCAGCGCCTGACGGAGAGCTATCTGAAGGATGTAGTGGGGATTGCGAAGCTTTATGCAGGACAGGGAATCCTTCTGGAGGACCTGATTGGGGAAGGCAATATGGCGCTGGCAACGGGCGTGGAAAGGCTTGCGGCAGGATGCGGTGTATCGTCAGGGGAGAGGGATGGCGCTGAAGGGAAAGCAGGCACGGGGAGACCGGCAGACACAGGAGTACCCGATCAGGTGGAGGGAATGCTGGTGAGGTGCATTATGGACGCCATGGAGTCCCTGATAGAGGAGAATGCCGTTCAGGAGAAAGAGGACAGGAAGGTAGCCGCAAAAGTAAACAAGGTGGCGGACAGGGCACGGGAGCTTGCAGAGGAGCTGCACCGGAAGGTGACGCCGGAGGAACTTGTACAGGAGACGGGGATGTCTCTGAAATCCATTCAGGATGCCATGCGGATGAGCGGTTTCCGAATAGAGGATATAGAATATGCAGAAGACGGTATATGAAGATTATAAATACAGTGTGCAGGACACTGCCCGAATCTATGTAGGCTGCAAATATACTTTCGGGGAGTTTCTGGAGGAAGAAGAAATTCAATTTAAGTTCCGGCTGGTGATGCAGAAGTATATTCTTCCGGAAGCGGATCCGGAGGATACCCTGGAGAGCCATCTTTACTATCTGGCCCCTGACAGTTTCCTGGTCAAGATTTACAGGCAGATGAAGGCCAGGGTCAGGGTACTTGTACTCGAGGAACGTAAGCCTTTTCCGGGGATTGGGTCCGCTTCCGGAAGAAAGGGAGGAAAAAAGCGCTATGTGACCAGGCAGCTTACCGTCGAGGAACTGGCAAATATCGCGCCGCAGGAGAAGGAAAGGCAGGGGTATTTGATACAGGAGCTATCGGTGAGCAAGCTGGCGCTGACTGCACTGTAGGAGCCGGCTGTGAGGCTGCGGAGTTTCAGGCAATCGGGGGAAAGCGCGGCATTTGGCGCCGATACAGCTGCCGGCCATAAGGGATTGGAAGGGGCATTTGCAATAAAAACGGCAGCAAATATACAATTAAGTATAAAAGCGGAAAGTATGAGAGGAGAATCATCAGAATGAGAGTAGAAGAACTGACAAGCTATGAGGTTATTGAGAAACGGGAGATCGCTGATATCAACAGCGTGACCTACCTGTGCCGTCATAAGAAGACCGGCGCCAGGGTGGCTCTGGTTTCCAATGACGACGACAACAAGGTATTTTACATCGGTTTCCGTACGACACCGAAGGATTCCACAGGAGTGGCGCATATCCTGGAGCATTCCGTACTCTGCGGGTCGAAGGAATTCCCCATCAAGGATCCTTTTATTGAGCTGGCAAAGGGATCCCTGAATACCTTCCTGAATGCCATAACCTATCCGGACCACACGGTGTATCCGGTGGCAAGCTGCAATGACAAGGATTTCCAGAATCTGATGCATGTGTACCTGGACGCGGTATTCTATCCGAATATTTATAAAAATGAAGCTATTTTCCGTCAGGAAGGGTGGCATTATGAACTGGATGAAAACGGGGAATTGTCCTACAATGGCGTAGTATATAACGAGATGAAAGGAGCGTTTTCCTCACCGGACGCAGTATTGTTCAGGGAGATTACCACAGCGCTCTATCCGCATACTACTTACAGTTGTGAATCCGGAGGGGATCCGAAGGTGATTCCGGAACTGACTTATGAGCAGTTCAAGGATTTCCACAGGACCTATTATCATCCCTCCAACAGCTATATCTATCTCTATGGCAATATGGATATGGCGGAGAAGCTGACATTTATCGACGAGCATTATCTCTCGGCATACGACGCGCTGGAAGTGGATTCTGAGGTGGCGTCGGAAGCACCCTTTGACGCACCGGTGCGCAGAGTCAGGGAGTTTCCCATCAGCGAGGGGGAGAACGCAGACGAGAATACCTACCTTGCCTGGACGCTGTCCGTGGGCGACACCCTGGACAGGGAACTTTATGTGGCGTTCCAGATTCTGGACTATGCGCTGTGTACGGTTCCGGGGGCGCCGCTGAAGAAGGCGCTGATTGACAGGGGAATCGGTAAGGATGTATACAGCATGTATGTCAATGACCTGAAGCAGCCCTGCTTCAGTGTGGTGGCAAAGGGAACTTCCGTGGAAAGGGAAGCGGAATTTAAAGAGACCATCAGGGCGTCTCTGGAGAAAATAGCCAGGGACGGATTTGACAGAAAGGCCCTCCTGGCAGCCATCAACCACTATGAATTCAGATACAGGGAGGCGGATTTCGGCAGCTTCCCCAAGGGGCTGATGTATGGACTCAACGTTCTGGGCAGCTGGATGTATGATGACAGTAAGCCTTTCATCCATATAGAGGCAAATGAGACCTATGCAAAACTGCGCGGGAAAGTGGAAGAAGGGTATTTTGAGGATTTGGTAAAGAAGTACTTGCTGGATAACACCCATGCGGCCATGGTCATCCTGCAGCCCAGGGAAGGGCTGGCGAAGGCCGAAGAGGATGCGCTTAAGGACGTACTCGCTGAAAAAAAGGCACGGCTGACGGAAACGGAACTGACAGGGATACGCGATATGATGGAAGCGCTGGATGCCTTCAGGGAGAATGCGGATACAGAGGAGGACCTGGCCAGTATTCCGCTTCTTACCAGAGGGGATATGAAGAGAGAGGCTCATCCGCTTTACAATGAAGAGCGGATCCTGGCGGGAATTCCTGCGCTGTATCACAATGTGTTTACCAATGGAATCGGATACCTGGGGCTGATTTTCAGGATAAAGGATGTGCCCGCGGAATACTTCCCCTATATCGGAATCCTTCAGAATGTACTCTGCCATGTGGATACGGCGAAGTATTCTTATGCGGAGCTGAGCAATGAAATCAACCTGGCGACAGGGGAGATTGCGGTTGCATGCAATAATTACGTCAATGTGCAGAATCCGGAGCGGGATTTTCCGGCGCTGGAGATCGGCACAAAGGCGCTTTACGCGAATCTGGACAGGGCGATGGAGTTGATAGAGGAACTGATTCTCACCAGTAATGTAGGTGATACGAAGCGGCTTAAAGAGATTCTGGCAGAGAATAATTCCAGAGTGCAGGAATATATGCTGGGAGCAGGACATAGCGTGGCCACCGCCAGAGCGCTTTCTTATGGAGACGTAAGGCATGCCATCAATGAGGAATTATCCGGAATGTCCCTGTATCGCCTGACATCGGCTCTGGAGAAGGAGTTTGACGACAAAAAAGAACTCCTGGCAGAGCGGCTTGAGACGCTGTGCAAAATGATTTTCCGTCCGGAAAACCTTCTGGTGGACTTTACCGGTGACGAAAAGGCCTTTGAAGGCCTGGAAGCCTCAGTGGCAAAGCTGAAGGAAAAACTTCATACCTGTGAGGTGAAGAGGGAGAAATATATACCTGAGGTATCTAAAAAGAACGAGGGCTTTATGACTCCGGGGCAGGTACAGTATGTGTGCCGTGCAGGGAACTTCCTGAAGAAAGGGCTTCCCTACAGGGGGGCGTTGAAGGTCCTGAAAGTGATGATGGGCTACGAGTATCTGTGGACCAATATCCGTGTAAAGGGCGGGGCTTATGGCTGCATGTGCAATTTTAACAGGACTGGTGACTGCTATTTCGTATCCTACCGGGATCCGAATCTGGGGCAGACTATCAATGTGTACGAAAATGCGGCTGATTTTGTGGAAAATTATGATGCCAGTGAGAGGACGATGACTCAGTATATCATCGGAACCTTCAGCCAGCTTGATATACCTCTGACGGCAGCAGGCAAGGGGCGCCTTTCCAGAGATGCATATCTCAGAGGCGTTACCATGGACATGTTCCAGAAAGAGAGAGATGAGATTATCAATGCCGCGCCTGAAGACATCCGCAGCCTGGGCGCATATATCAGGGCATTTATGGAAGATGACTGTCTCTGCGTGGTGGGCAGTGAGCAGAAAATCAGGGCGGAAGCTGATAAATTTATGAAAATTGAGAACCTTTTTTAGCATTTTTCGTATATATGGATAACGGTTCCTGTGTGGGACGATGAACCGGAAGACCGTATCCAGAGCAGCTTCTTACGTTTACCGGATGCGTATATGACGGAATGAGTTGACATTACGGTTCAGCAATAGGGTATTGCCGGACCGTAATGTTTTTTACGTTAAAAAGCGTAGAATTTGGCTCGGCAGAAACGTATAGGGACTGCATCGTGCCTGCATTGCTTTTGAGGAAATTAAACAACAGGAGTAAACAACAGGCCGTTTGGAAAGAGATGCCGTGTCGTTAGTTGGGGCAGGGCGGATAAGCAAAAGGAAGCAATGTCAGGAAGGGAGGCAACAGAATGAGAAAAAACGAAAGGGATATGTCACGTGGAACGGAGAGACGGTTCTATGGGAGCCGGGTACTTTTGCCTGCACTTTTGATTTTCTTGTGTACGGGCTGCGGCGCTGCATCGGATAGGGCAGAGGGATTACAGACAGCAGATGTATACCAGAACGGCGGTTCCTACAATATGGGAGGCAGTGCCTATGAGGAGGCGGGAAATGAGAAAACGTCCTACGATTCCGCAGGCGATGCCGCCAGTGGGGATAACACAGCCATATCGGAAGGGCGAAAGCTTATCAGGACCGTGGATCTGGAGGTGGAAACCAGGGAATTCGAGCAGACGATGTCAGTTCTGGAGACACAGATACAGGAGCTGGGCGGTTATGTGGAGCGTATGAACACCTATAACGGCAGCAGCTATTCCGGATACGGCAGCAGCCGGAGCGCCGATCTGAAAGTGCGGATTCCGGAAGAAAAGCTGGGCGGCTTTTTGGATACGGTGGCAGATATCGGAAATATTGTCCGCCGCCAGGATAATGTGGAGGATGTGACCCTGTCCTATGTGGATATGGAAAGCCGTCGGAATACCCTCCGCACGGAACAGTCAAGGCTGCTGGAATTTCTGGACAGGGCAGAAAATATAGAAGAGATTATCACCATAGAGCAGCGGATGTCGGAAGTACGCTATCAGCTGGAAAGCATGGAATCACAGCTGCGTACCCTGGACAATCTGGTTGATTACAGTACTGTGGAGATCAGCATTTCCGAGGTGAAGGAACTGACGCAGGCAAAGGAACCTACGGTATGGGAGAGGATATCGGAGGGCTTTGGAGAGAGCCTGCTGAACATCGGCCATGGGGCACTGGAATTTGGCATCTGGTTCCTGGTACATATTCCCTATCTGCTGATCTGGGGCGCGGTTATTGCGGCGGCAGTACTGAGCATCCGGAGGCACCGCAGAAAGAAGCGCAGGAGGCTTGAGGAACAGCTGCAGATGAAGGCGCCTGTGGAACAGTTTACGAAAGGGGCAGGAGAATGAAGCGTGGACGGGATTGTAATTTATTCCGGAACGTGGTATTATGTGAAAGCAGTAAATACCAAAAGGCAGGAAAGTTATGGATAATAAGGAATATAAAGCAGGCTTTGTCACCTTGATTGGCAGGCCGAATGTGGGGAAATCCACGCTGATGAATCATCTCATCGGCCAGAAGATAGCGATTACTTCCGCCAAGCCCCAGACCACCCGCAACCGGATCAGGACAGTACTGACGACGGATAAAGGACAGATTGTATTTCTGGATACGCCCGGAATTCATCGTGCGAAGAACAGGCTGGGCGACTATATGGTGAACGCGGCAGAACATACGCTGGAGGAGGCGGACGTCATCCTGTGGCTGGTGGAACCCACGAATTATATCGGGGCGGGAGAGCGCCATATTATTGAGGAACTGAAGAAGGTAAAGACGCCGATCATCCTTGTAATCAACAAGACGGATACCGTGAAGAAGGATGCCATTCTGTCCTTTATTGACACATACCGCAGAGAACTGGATTTTGCGGAGATTGTGCCGGTGTCGGCGCTGAAGGGGGATAACACGGAGGAGCTGGTGGATTGTATTTTTCAGTATCTGCCGGAGGGACATGCTTTTTTTGACGAGGATACCGTCACGGATCAGCCCATGCGCCAGATTGTGGCGGAGCTGATACGGGAAAAGGCGCTGAGGCTGCTGGAGGAGGAGGTTCCCCACGGAGTGGCAGTCAGTATTGAGAGCATGAAGGAAAGCGGGAGGAGTGCATCCAAGGGGAGGGGTACATCCCATGGTAGAGATTCATCCCATGGTAGAAATACATCCCATGGTAGAAATACATCCCATGGTAGAAATACATCCCATGGTAGAATCTGCCATATCGAGGCCGCCATTGTCTGTGAGAGAGATTCCCATAAAGGAATCATCATTGGCAAGGGAGGGCAGATGCTGAAAAAAATCGGTACGGAAGCCCGGAAGGAAATCGAGGAGATGCTGGAAATGCAGGTTAATCTGCAGCTTTTTGTGAAAGTGAAAAAAGACTGGCGGGACAGCGACTACCTTTTGAAAAATTTCGGCTATAATCCGAAAGATATTTCCAGTACCTGATACCGCGTATAGAAAAGGGGAAAATGCAGACTCTAAGTACAGATTTTTAGTATACGGAGGATGCGGAAATGGAAGAAAAATACTGGAAGCAATTTGAAAACAGCGGCAGGATTGAAGATTATCTGACGTTTGTATCCGGCACAGGACGGGAAACGGGCGATGCGCGTATGGAATGCGGGCAGATGAAAGAAGGCAGCCATGCAGGAATATATAACGATGACAGGAATCGTACTGAAGCAAACCCCGGTGGGGGAATATGACAGGCATATCAGCCTTTTAACCAGAGAGAGGGGGAAGGTGTCCGCTTTTGCCAGGGGATCCAGGAGACCTGGAAGCCGTCTGGCAGCGGGAACCAACCCCTTTGCCTTCGGTATTTTCCGGCTCTATGAGGGCAGGAATTCCTATACGCTGACAGAAGCGGAGATTCAGAATTATTTTGGGGAGCTTCGGACGGATTATATCGGCGCCTGTTACGGCATGTATTTTGCCGAAGTGGCAGACTATTATACCCGGGAGAACAACGACGAACGGGAAATGATGAAGCTGTTTTATCAGTCCCTTCGCGCGCTGTGTGCCCCGTCCCTGCCCAACACACTGGTGCGTTGTGTCTTTGAATGCAGGGCAATGGCGGTGAACGGAGAGTTTCCGATGACATTTTCCAGGGAGGCACCCCTGCTGCCGGGGGACGAGGGCCTGGAGGATTCCACAGTTTATACATTGCAATACATAGCAGCCAGCCCGGTGGAGAAGCTCTATACGTTTACTGTGACAGAGACGGTTTTGGAGCAGCTCCAGGATGTGGCAGCCCGGTATATGAAGCATTTTATCGGCAGGGATTTTAAAAGTCTGGAAGTTCTGCAAACTCTTTGTTGAAAAATAGGATTCTTTTTGATACAATAGCAAAGAAATGTGAAAAGAAACGAAAACGGAGTCCGGGGGGTGAGAAAGGATGAAAAGATTAGGAAAAATGGCGTTGGCAGTCTGTCTCTGCATGCTGTTTCTGGCGGGATGCGGCGAGGCCAGGGTGCCGGATGTAGTGGAGGCTCCCACGGTTGCCGTGAGCAGAGAAGGTGAGATAAGGGTCTGGCAGGTGGGGGATTTTGACAAATCCTACTATAACGTGGCGGAACTTAACAATATGGCTTCTGAGGAGGCAAAGGATTACAACGCTGCCCTGGGCAGGGAAGCGGTGGCAGTGGAGAAGACGGAAGCCCTGGAGGGCAGCGGCAAGGTGGTGGTATCCTATCGGTTTGACGGATGGGAGAGCTGCGGGGCGTTCTGTGAGAGCAGTATTTTCTACGGGACGATGAAGGAAGCGGTTCAAAACGGATTTTATTCCAATGATGCCGTAAAGGAACTGGTGATGAAAAACGTAAAGGACGGCACCGCGTATGACGGAGAGATATCACAGGAAACAGATAGCTGCCTGATTGTAACGGATATGAAGGCAAATATTTACTGTCCCGGGAAAGTGACATATATCAGCGAGGGGGCAGTGGTGAACGCTGACGGAAGCGTCAGTTCCTTTGAGGCGGAGGGCCCGGTCTATATTTTGCTGAAATGAGTGTGCGGGCTTGTCGCAGGGAGCGCCGGTGCGGGCTGCACCAGGAACGCTGCGGGAATATGGGCAGAACAGATGAGCCTGGCCAGCAGCTTATTGAAAGGCGGCATAGGATATGGTACGGCGGATGCTGTTGCAGCGGGTAATTAGATGATAAAGAAGGGATGGTTTCAAAATGGAAAAGACGATGGAAAAAATAGTGGCTCTGGCGAAGGCAAGGGGTTTTATCTATGCGGGGTCCGAGATTTACGGCGGCCTTGCCAACACCTGGGATTACGGTAATCTGGGTGTGGAACTGAAAAACAATGTAAAGCGGGCATGGTGGCAGAAGTTTGTACAGGAGAATCCCTACAATGTGGGTGTGGACTGCGCTATCCTGATGAATCCGCAGACCTGGGTGGCCAGCGGGCATCTGGGCGGGTTTTCCGATCCGCTGATGGACTGCCGGGAATGTCACGAGCGTTTCCGCGCGGATCAGCTGATTGAGAGCTACTGCGGGGAAAACGGCATTGAACTGAAGGAGAGCGTGGATTCCTGGAGTCAGGAACAGATGAAGGCATTTGTGGAAGAGCATAAGATTCCCTGCCCCAGCTGCGGAAAGCATAATTTTACGGATATCCGCCAGTTTAATCTGATGTTCAAGACCTTCCAGGGGGTGACGGAGGATGCCAAGAGCGTGGTGTACCTTCGTCCGGAAACCGCCCAGGGTATCTTTGTAAACTTTAAAAATGTGCAGAGGACTTCCAGGAAGAAGATTCCTTTCGGCATCGGGCAGATCGGCAAGGCTTTCCGCAATGAGATTACCCCCGGGAACTTTACCTTCCGTACCCGGGAATTTGAGCAGATGGAACTGGAGTTCTTCTGCGCGCCCGGCACGGATCTGGAATGGTTCCAGTATTGGAGGGGATTCTGCCGCGACTGGCTGATTTCCCTGGGGATTAAGGAAAACGAGATGCGTCTGCGCGACCACAGCCCCGAGGAACTCTGCTTCTACAGCAAGGGTACCACGGATATCGAATTTCTGTTCCCCTTCGGCTGGGGTGAACTGTGGGGTATCGCTGACAGGACCGATTATGACCTGACACAGCATGCCAATACCTCTGGAGAGGATATGGCTTATTTCGACGACGAGAAGAAGGAGAAGTACATACCTTATGTGGTTGAGCCTTCGCTGGGCGCAGACAGGGTGGTTCTGGCTTTCCTGTGTGCCGCTTATGACGAGGAGGAGCTGGAAGGCGGTGATATGCGTACCGTACTTCGCTTCCATCCTGCGCTGGCTCCGGTAAAGATCGGTGTGCTGCCTCTTTCCAAGAAGCTGGGCGAGGGTGCGGAAAAGGTGTATGCGGACCTGTCCAAAAAGTATAACTGTGAATATGACGACAGGGGGAATATCGGTAAGAGATACCGCCGCCAGGATGAAATCGGTACGCCTTTCTGTGTTACTTATGATTTTGATTCCGAGACGGACGGCTGCGTGACGGTTCGTTTCCGGGATTCCATGGAGCAGGAAAGGGTGGAAATCGCGAAGCTGGACGCTTACTTTGCGGATAAATTTACATTTTAAATAATCAGTTTTTGGGGGCTGCGTCATGAAATGGCGGCGGTGGTGTATATTGCCTGTAAGGTACATCATGGCACGCTTGAATGCGCAGCCTTTTTGTAATGCCGGAGGGCGGTATTGCGGGCGGTATCTGGCAGTCCGGTTTTATCCGATGCCGCCAGCCGACAGGAGGGACTGTAAAATACTGTGCGGCAGCCCGGAAAAAGTGCGGAAAAACAGCCCGGGCAGTCGGAAGAAGTGCAGGATAACAGCCCGGGCAGTCTGGACAAAGTGCGGAATAACAGGACGGGGCAGTCGGAAAAGTGCAGGGTGTCAGACGGAGCAGGGAAAACAGGGGGATGTATGAAACATACGGAAAGCTTTATCATATTGGGAATTGAGATCACAAAGGATGAGCGGGCAATTAAGAATGCTTACAGACAAAAGCTGGCGGTAACCAATCCGGAGGACAATCCGGAGGGGTTTAAGCGGCTGCGCAGCGCTTATGAGGCAGCCTGTAAATATGCGAAAGAACCGGAGGAAGAGGAACCGGAAGAAAAGCCGCGGGACATGACCCCATCCGGGCTGTGGCTGGAGAAGGCCGTGGAAATTTATGGGAATATCAGGAGCAGACAGGATTTGGCGTGCTGGAAGGCGCTTTTCGAGGAAGATGTCTTTTTCTCCATAGAGGAAGAAGAGAACTGCCGTCTGAAGCTGTTGGGATTCCTGACGGAGCATTTTAAACTGCCCACGGCTGTCTGGAAACTGCTGAATCAGAAGCTTGCCATTGTCAGCGATGCCAAAGCTTTGCGGGAAAAATTCCCTCTTAATTTCGTCCATTATATAGTCGGCAGATGTGAGCGGGGTGAAGACCTGGAATTCAGCCAGTTTGAGGGACCGGTGGAGGCGGATTACGACCTTTTTCTGGAGTATTATGACCGGTGCTGGCAGGCGCTGCAGGAGAAGAATCTGGAGGAGGCGGAGAACTGTATCAGGAGTGCGGACGCCCTGGGAATCCGGCATCCTGTGATGGAAATCAGCCGAGCCAATGTTCTGCTGAGGCGGGGGTTGGAGGAAAGCCGGAGAGCAATGGAGGGCCAGCCTGCAGGGGAAGCCCGGTCAGCGGAGAAAGCTTCGTCCACGGTGGGAACCCAGTCAGCGGAGAAAGCTTCGTCCACGGTGGGAACCCAGTCAGAGGAGAAAGCTTCCTCTGCAGAGGAAGCCCAGTCAGCGGACAAGGGACAGCAGCCTTCGGCAGGCAGGCGCTTTATAGAAGAGTCCATCGGAGTTTTGGAGGCAGAGTGGGAGAAGTATCCAAAGGATGCGATGCTCTGCTATAACTTTGCCGAATTGCTCTGGACGGCAGGCGGGGCAGAACAGGAGGACAACGGTTGCAGGAAACGGGCGGCCGGCCTTTATGAGGAGCTGAAGGAAGGCAATGACACGCATTATATGGCGAATATGCGGTTGACCGAGTGGTATTATACGCAAAAACAGTATCGCAAGGCGAAGAAATGTGCGGAAAAGGTGCTGGCCTCCGGCAGCGATGATGCGTTCCTGGAGCTGCTGACAAGGATAAATGAGGAGATTGAAAAGGAATTGGAGGCGGACTGCCGGGTGAACCAAAGCTGGGAGCCAAGGCTGGAACTGTGCTGGTGCTATCTGCAGGACGGCAAGGTTGCCCGGGGAATTCAACTGGCGGGAATGCTGGAAAAGCGCCTGCCGCCGGAAAAGGAGGCGGAACACAGGGGACTGCTCTCAAAGCTCTATGTAGAGCAGGGGGAATATGAGGAAGCCATTGCCATGACGCGTCAGTGGGAGGTTTCCCTGGAGAAAAAAATGAAGAACCGTCATGAAAATGACGAAAAAGAAGAGGAAAGAGACCGGGACAGGCTGCGGCAGGCACGTTTGATCCGGATGCAGTGTTACCATAACCTGGGTTTTCGGGAGAAGGATAATTTCACACTGGCTGTCAAAGAAGGAGAAGGCATCCTGGCAGGGAATGTAAAGGACGTGGGGATTCTGCTGGAGATGGCGCAGATCTATCTGGAGATGGAGGAATATGAACTGTGCCAGGAGACTGCCCAGAGGCTGATCGATGAATACCAGATTTTTGCGGCATATGCGTCTTCCATGGAGGCGTACAGGCGCCAGCTGAATGCCGGGGGCGTGGTGCGGACGGCGGGTATCTGCCTGCGGTATTTCCCCAATTTTGTCAAGGCATATGAATACCTTGCCAAGGTGTATCTGGATCTGGAACGGAGGGAAGACCTGGAGAAGGTACTGGCGGATGCGGAAAAAAACGGGGTAAAAAGCCCGATTCTGGAAGCGTATGCTTTTCAGAAGGATAATAAGGCCATGGATATCAGCACGCTGAATGTAAGGCTGAAAAATTTCCGCGATGTTTTTTTCAAACAGGTGGAGCGGGGGGATAAAACATTCTATGAAAAGGGCCTGCCTGTCCTGACGGAATATCTCTATCATTACCCGGATGATTTCATGTTGGTGGAAAGAGCCATTTTTCATAGGGCAGCCCATCATCTGGCGGAGGCGGAGGCGGATTTTGAGAAGGCGCTTTATCTGAATCCCGTCAATCCCTATGCGCTGAACGGATTGAGTTTTGTGTATAAATATCAGGGGGATTACGAGAAGGCTTTATTTTTCATCAAGAAAGCCATCCTGTACATGGATGAGGAGATGTCCCCGGTGATCTATGCGGATATGGGCAATCTCTATGCGCTGCTGGGAATCTGTGATAAGGCGGTGGAGGCCTACAGAAAGTATGAGGAGCTGGCCAGAGAGAGCAAGAGCAGCTGGTTCGGGGACAATCTGGCGGAATTTTATCTGCGCATGGGACAGGTGGAGGAAGCGGAAGCCATTTACGGGAAATATTATAAGAAGAACCATTGGGGGCGATACGAGAAACTGTCGGAGCTGTACAATGCCGCAGGGGACAGGGACAGGGCGCGCCGGACAATCAGGCAGTGGGGCCGGGAGCTGCATACCGGCGCCGTAAAGCGCGTGCTGAAGGGGATTCTGGCGCCCACGCTGCAGCGTAAGCCGGAGGTGGTATCCTATCCGGATTATTATTGCAGCAAGGCATGGACGGAGCTGCTGTTTGGAAGGAAGGCCGCCGCTCTGGCAGCCTTTGACGGGATGTTCCGCAACGGGCTGGTGGAAAGTTCTATGGAGGGAAAAATCTGTGATGCCGTGTTTGCCTGTATTCTCTGCGGTGACGAGAGGCGCGGAAAGAAATATGCGCAGCGGCTGCAGGAGTGGCTGAAGGCGGAGCAGGCTTCCGGCAAGCCCAAGTATTACAACCGGGAAAAGGCACATCTGCAGATGGAATTCCTGGCGGCTTATTACACGGAGACGGAGGAGAAGCTGCAGGAGATTCTGGACAGGGAGGACAGGTGTGAGATATGCCATTTCTGCAGCAGCCCCAGGTGCAGGGAGATGGAAGGCGTCAGGATCCTGTTCCTGCTGCGGACGGGAAAGCGGGAAGAGGCCTGGGAGCGGCTGTGCCGGAATCTGGAGGTACAGCCCTGGGATGTGTATATGCTGGCGATAAGGCATGTGGCTTTTCGGGGCGGCCGCTAATAATTTTTACCAATCCAAAATTTTTCGTGAATATATGGCGCAATTGTGCTATACTGATAGACAGTGGGTAAGGGAGAATGATTCCTAAAACGATAAGAGAAACGGAATGGTTGACATGATAGTAGGAATTGACTTGGGTACGACAAACAGCCTGATTGCATATTTCACGGAAGAGGGAGCAAAAATCATCCCCAACAGGCTTGGGAAGATGCTGACGCCTTCTGTGGTCAGCGTGGACGGGGAGGGGAATGTATATGTAGGCGAGACGGCCAGGGAGCGCATGAGCCTGTATCCGGATACCGTGGCACAGACGTTCAAGCGGAGCATGGGGACGGAACGTCAATATGTCTTGAGCGGGAAGCATTTTAAACCGGAGGAACTCTCCAGCCTGGTACTCCGCGCCCTGAAGGAGGATGCGGAAAGCTACCTGGGTGAGGAAGTAACAGAGGCGGTTATCAGTGTACCTGCATATTTTGACGATAAGAGAAGAAAGGCCACCAGGCGCGCCGGGGAGCTGGCAGGCCTGAAGGTGGAACGTATGATTTCCGAGCCGACGGCTGCCGCAGTGGCTTACGGGCTGTACGATAAGGAGCAGGACACCCGCTTCTTGGTGTTTGATCTGGGAGGCGGTACTTTTGACGTGTCCATTCTGGAATTATACCATAATATCCTGGAAGTCCGTGCCGTGGCGGGGGACAACTATCTGGGGGGCGAGGATTTTACGGAGGTGATGGCGAAGCTGTTTCTTCAAAAGGCCAAGCTGCAGCTTCAGAACCTGTCCGAGAAGGAGCAGGCTAGGCTCTTCCGGGAAGCGGAAAAGGCGAAATGTGCCATTAACGATACGGACAAGGTGACGATCCGGTTCTTGTATAAGGAAGAAATCCTGGAGCAGATGATTACATATAAGGAATACGAGGAAAACTGCGAAGAACTTCTGATGAAAATCAGAGAACCGGTGAAGAGGAGCCTGGCGGATGCGGGACTGAAGCTTTCGGACATTGACGAGGTGCTGCTGATCGGCGGCGCTACCAGGCTGTCCATTGTGCGCGATTTCCTCATCCGGCTGTTTCGGAAGTTTCCGGATACCAGGATGAATCCCGACGAAGCCGTGGCGCTGGGCGCGGCAATACAGGCTGCCATGAAGGAACGCCGGGAGGAGGTGAAGGAGGTCATTCTGACGGATGTCTGCTCTTTTACGCTGGGTACCGAAGTGGTGGTGGAGTATGAAGAGGGCAGGTACGAGGAGGGAAGATTCTGTCCCATTATCGAGCGCAATACCGTGATACCTGCCAGCCACACGGAGCGGCTCTATACGGCAAGGGATAATCAGGCCAGGGTACGTGTCAGGGTGCTGCAGGGGGAAAGCCGTTTTGCCAGGAACAATTTGTTTCTGGGCGAGTTGGAGATAGAGATTCCCAAGGGTCCCAGGGGGCAGGAGTCGGTGGATGTGACATATACTTACGATATCAATTCGCTTCTTGAGGTGGAGGTTACAGTGGTGTCCACGGGAGAGAGCAGGAAGATGGTAATCAAAGGACAGGATAACCAGATGACGGACGAGGAAATCGGAAAGCGTATGGAGGAGCTTGCCTATCTGAAGATACAGCCCAGGGATTATGAGGAAAACCGCCTGGTGCTGACCAGGGCAGAACGTATGTACGAAGAGTCGCTGGGGGAACGCAGGAAGAGGCTGGACCGTTATATCACGGCCTTTGAGGCGGCGCTGAAAAAGGGAGAACACGACGAAATTCGGGACACCAGGGAAGCCCTGAGCGAGGTTCTGGAGGATGAGGAGGAGATATAAGCATTTTCCTGCACTCTTGCATTTTGCAGACGGGCATGTTATACTTTTAACGATGGAAAATACTTCCAGGGTATAGGGAAGTATATAAAAAATACAGGTTAGAAAACCAACGTCCCGAGGAAGGACAGAAAGGAAGTTATTACAAAAATGAAACAGGGTTTTGATGACATTATGTCAAGAGTAAAGCAGTGCGGGAAGAAGACGGTGGCCGTATCCGTGGCTCAGGATTCCGCAGTGCTGGAGGCTGTGAAGGAAGCCAGGGAAAGGGGCATTGCGGATGCGATACTGGTAGGAGACGAGGCGAAGATCCGGGAAGTGGCGGCTTCTATCAATATGGACCTGGAGGGGTATGAGATTATCGATGAGCCGGATATGATTGCGGCATCCCTGAAGGCTGTAAAGCTGGCTCATGACGGTAAAGCGGATATGTACATGAAGGGGCTGATTGACACCAAGGACTTCCTGAAGAGCGTGCTGGATAAGGAAGTGGGCCTCCGTACCGGAAGCCCGCTTTCCCATGTGGGTGTATTTGAGGTAGAAGGTATTGACAGGCTTTTGTTCCTTACGGATGTAGCGTTTATGACCTATCCGACCCTGGAGGACAAGGCGCATATTATCCAGAATACGGTTCCTGTATGCAAGGCCTGCGGCGTGGACATGCCCAAGATTGCGCCTCTGGCAGCAGTGGAAGTGGTCAATCCCAAGATGCCTGTCACTGTGGAAGCTGCCGAACTGACGAAGATGTGTGAGGACGGCAGGATTACAGGCTGTGTGATTGACGGCCCGCTTTCCCTTGACCTTGCGATAGACCCTGAGGCTGCAAAGCACAAGGGTGCTACCGGCAGGAAGATCTGCGGGGACGCGGATGTGCTGCTTTTCCCTGATATCCATGCGGGAAACCTGGTTTACAAGGCGATCGTACATATGGTTAAAATGCGTAACGGGGGGATCCTGACGGGAACCAAGGTGCCGGTAATCCTCACCAGCCGTTCCGACAGTTTCGAGACCAAGGTGAACTCCATTGCGCTGGCGGCAGTGGTATCCGAGGAACTGAAGAAAAACGCGTAAAATCTGTGAAATTGAAATCAAAAACAGCAGATACCCGGAAAGTGCCGTGCAAGGCCCGGTATCGAGCGGGTATCTGAACCGGAACAGGAGAATAGTATGTCTATTAAAAGCTTAATAATCAATCCGGGTTCTACCTCTACCAAAATCGGCGTATTCGAGGATGAGAACCTGTTATTTGAAGAGACCTTAAGACATTCCACAGAGGAAATCAGCCGTTATGCAAATATTGTGGAGCAGAAGGACTTCCGTAAGAAAATCATCACAGACCTTCTGGCCGCCAAAGACTTTGACATTAAGAGCCTGAATGTAGTCGTAGGGCGGGGCGGCATGCTGAAACCCATTCCCGGCGGGACCTATGCCGTGACGGAAAGCCTTCTGGAGGACTTGAAGAAGGGCGTCCAGGGACAGCATGCGTCTAATCTGGGCGGCATCCTGGCAAAGGAAATCGGTGATTCCATCGGGGTACCTTCCTATATCGTGGACCCTGTAGTCGTGGATGAGCTGATGCCCATCGCCAGATACTCAGGCGTACCTGAGCTTCCCAGAGTGAGTATTTTCCATGCGCTGAACCAGAAAGCCGTGGCGAAGCGGTATGCGAAAGAGACGGGAAAGCCTTATGAGTCCCTGAGGCTGATCGTGGTACATATGGGAGGCGGTGTGTCCGTAGGCGCACATGAGAACGGAAGGGTGGTTGATGTCTTCAACGCGCTGGACGGTGACGGTGCGTTTTCTCCCGAACGTGCAGGCGGTGTGCCCAATGGCGCGTTGATTAAGATGTGCTTCTCCGGCAAGTATACGGAAAAGGAAGTATACGGAAAGCTGGTTGGCAAGGGCGGTTTTAACGCTTACCTTGGCACCAATGATATGCGCGAAGTGACGAAAATGGCCGACGGGGGAGACGAGAAGGCGGCGGAAGCCAAGCAGGCGTTCCTTCTTCAGGTGGCGAAGGATATCGGCTCCATGGCCTGTGTCCTGAACGGCAGGGTTGACCGGATTATCGTCACCGGCGGTATTGCCTACGGTGCGGATGTGGTGGCAGCGCTGAAGGAGCGTGCGGAATGGATTGCACCCTTTACCGTATATCCCGGCGAGGACGAGCTGCTGGCACTGGCCCAGGGAGCGCTGCGTGTGCTGAACGGTGAGGAAGAAGCAAAGACATATTAAGATCGGAATGAATTTTGAGACCGAAATATGATAAACCCCGAAACTGTAGACGGCCATGGGGCTGTACTGCAGTTTCGGGGTTTTCTGCGGTTATAAAAAGCTATGCCGGGCGTTACATATCAAACTTAAAATAGCGCTTTGCATTGTAATAGGAAATGTCCCTGACAATCTCGGAAAGCGTATCCATATCTGCCGGGAATCCGCCGCCTTCTACCCAGGTACCGATCAGGTTGCACAGAATTCTGCGGAAATATTCATGCCTGGTGTAGGACAGAAAACTTCTGGAGTCGGTGAGCATCCCCACGAAGCCGGACAGGTTGCCCAGGTTTGCCAGGGAGATCAGCTGTTCTGTCATGCCGATTTTGTGGTCATTGAACCACCATGCGCTGCCCTGCTGGATTTTCGCCACAGCGGAGGAATCCTGGAAACAGCCCAGAATGGTGCCGATGGACTGATTGTCATTGGGATTCAGGCTGTAAAGGATGGTTCTGGGCAGTTCGTCGGTCTTGCACAGGGCGTTCAGGAAATCCGCCATCTGGGCGGAGGGAGCGTCATTGTTGATGCAGTCGTAGCCGGTATCGGGACCAAGCTTCTCGTACATCTGAGAGTTGTTGTCACGCTTACAGCCGAAGTGAAGCTGCATGGCCCAATCCAGCCTGTGATATTCCCTGCCCACGAAAAGCATGAAAGCGGTCTTGAATTTCAGCTGCTCTTCCCTGGTGGGGATCATCCGGTTCAGCCTCTTCAAGAAGATTGCCTCAATTTCGTCGTCGCTGGCGGGATAGTACATCACGTATTCCAGTCCGTGGTCGGAGACGCAGCAGCCCATGGAAGCGAAGTATTCCATACGTTGTTTCAAAACCTTCTTCAGAGCGGCGAAGCTGTTGATTTCACGGATGCCTGCAGCTTCGCAGAGCTGGTCCAGATAGTTCAGGTAATCGGGCTTCTCGATATTCATGGCCTTGTCAGGTCTCCAGGCAGGCAGAACCTTGACGTCAAAGCTTTCATCCTCTGCGATTTTCTTATGCCATTCCAGGGAATCTACCGGGTCATCCGTGGTACAGATCAGAGTCACATTGCTCTGCTTAATCAGGCTGCGGACACTCATGGAAGGCTGGGCCAGCTTCTCATTGCAGAGTTTCCAGACCTCGTCAGCGGTTTTCCTGTTCAGTACGCCGTGATAGCCAAAGTATCTCTGCAGCTCCAGATGGCTCCAGTGGAAGAGGGGATTGCCGATGGCTTTGCCCAGGCACTCTGCCCACTTACAGAATTTCTCATAGTCCGAAGCATCGCCGGTGATGTAATTCTCGTCCACACCGAAGGAGCGCATCAGACGCCATTTGTAATGGTCACCGCCCAGCCATACCTGGGTGATATTGTCAAAATGACGGTCTTCGGCGATTTCCCTGGGATTGATATGACAGTGATAATCCAGAATCGGGGTGCTTTCCGCATAATCATGGAACAGCTTCCGGGCTGTCTCGGATTCCAGCAGGAAATCCTTATCCATAAATTCTTTCATGTTCTTTTTCCTCCATTTTAAAATGATTTATTGAAACAGGTTAATTGTTGTCCCGCGTAGTTCCCCGGCGGACGAGTTCTCCGGAAAAAATGGTTTTTTTTGGCATTTCCCGTTCCTCCAGAACGCCCAGCAGGGTGGAGATAAGGTGTTGGCAGAGGGTTTCCGGTTTGTTGTCGATACTGGTCAGCTCCGGCTCGCAGCAGACAGCCAGCATGGAATTGTTGTATCCGACCACGGAAAAATCCTCCGGAATCCGATAGCCCGTTTCCCTTGCGTATTTTACGGCCGCCAGCGCCAGGGTATCGTCTGCCGCGATGACGCCGTGAAAGGAAAGCCCGCTGTCACGCAGTTTTTTCAGATGTGCAGTCATGGCATGGATATCTTCATGAGGACCGCGGTAGAACTGTGTTACGGCGGCAGGATCTGCGGTGCCGCTTTCTTCCACGGCGGCCAGGAAGCCGGCCAGTTTGCGTTTGCCGCTGTAGGAACCGGAATTGTAATAGTACAGAATATCGCGTATGCCGCTTTGCAGCATCTGTCGGGTGGCTTCATACATGGAAGTGAAGTCATCGGACAGCACGCTGTAGACGTTGGGGACGTCCATGTCCGCGTTCAGCAGCATTATGGGAATCTGTGCGGCAGCGTCGGCGATATACTGATTTTCGCTCTCTTTCTCATGGACAAAGTTGGAACCCACCAGGATGATGCCGTCCACTTTCTTGGTGATAAGCAGATTCATGGAGGCGGCTTTGGCTTCCGGGGCATAGCCCGTACAGCACAGGAGGCTGTCGTAGCCGTTGAGCCGCAGCTTCTGTTCGATATAGTAGACAGCCTTGGCCAGATAAGGGTCGGAACTGTCGGCGCACATAATGCCGATGGTGCGCATGGTATTCAGGCCAAGCCCTCTGGCGAAGGCATTTGGGGTATATCCATAGCGTTCCATGATGTCCAGGACTTTTTCCCTGGTTTTGTCGCTGACATTCGGGCTGCCGTTCAGTACACGGGAGACCGTGGCAATGGAAACGCCTGCTTTCTCTGAGATATCGTAAATTGTCATTGGCTTTCCTCATTTACTGGCAGATAGATTTACACCGGCTGCGGAATGTTTTTCGTTTGGTCAAAACAGCACTGCATCATATAGACGGTAGCCTGCTGTTCTTCCCTGTATCCCGGGCAGTACAATGTAAGTGGTTTCAAAAAAGCCTTATCTGCATTATAGCAAATGCACATTTTTTTGCAAGATATATTTTTAACAAATATTGTATTTCTTATTGACGAAAAAATCATTTGGCGGTAAAATAGGTGATGTAAGCGCTTACATAAAATGCGCGCGGACGAGAGGGGAGCATTGCTGTTCCCGATAGGGTGTGAGTCCGTCTGCGGAGAGCCTGAGATAACATGTACTGCCATGTGATGCGGATAAGGGGCAGACAGGCACGGCAATGGAGTTCAGGTTTTGAAGCGCGGAGGAAGAGAACAGGACAGCCGGCAGGCTATGTCCACAGAGGGTGGACGGAAGGGAGAAGCATGGACAGTTTAAACAGGGCAATGACCGATAAAAAGACGAGGCCCGTTAAAGTAGTGCAGTTTGGCGAGGGTAATTTTCTTCGCGCGTTTGTGGATTATATGATTGATATTGCCAATGAGCAGGGCAGGTTTGACGGGGATATTGTGCTGATCAAGCCCATCAGCTTCGGGAGTCTGGACAATTTTCATAAGCAGGACTGCCAGTATACCGTATCCCTGCGCGGTATTGTGGATGGCGAGGCGAAGGTTTTAAACCGTCAGATCACCAGTGTGGCAGATGCGGTGGACGCTTACGGCGAGTATGATAAATACATGGAGCTTGCTGAGATTGACACCCTGCGTTTCGTGGTTTCCAATACCACCGAGGCAGGCATTGTGTTTGATGCCGAAGACAGGTTTGAACAAAAGCCGCCCAAAACCTTTCCCGGCAAGCTGACGAAGTTTTTATACCACAGGTTTGAGACTTTTCAGGGGGATCCGGAGAAGGGGCTTGTGATGCTCCCGGTAGAGCTGATTGACGATAACGGCATCATGCTGAAAAAATGCGTCATGCAGTTTATTGAATGCTGGAACCTGGGCGATGCCTTCAGGGCATGGGTGGAGGACAGCTGCATATTTACATCTACGCTGGTGGACCGCATTGTCACCGGATATCCCCGTGATACGGAAGCGGAGGAGTGGAAGGCGCTGGGGTATGAAGACAGAATTATGGTCACAGGTGAACCCTTCGCGCTGTGGGTGATTGAGAGTCCCCGGGACATCAGTTCCGAACTGCCGCTGCACGAGGCGGGGCTTCCCGTTATCTTTACCGACAACCAGAAGCCCTATAAGCAGAGAAAGGTCCGCATTCTGAACGGTGCCCATACATCCTTTGTACTGGCCTCTTTTCTGTGCGGCAATGACATTGTGAAGCAGTCCATGGAGGATGAGGACATCCGCGGCTTTATGGAGAAGACGATTTTTGACGAGGTTATTCCGACGCTGACCCTTCCGGAGGCGGAGCTTAAGGGATTTGCGGAGGCGGTGATAACCCGTTTCAACAATCCCTATGTAAAACACGCTTTGCTTTCCATTTCACTGAATTCAGTCTCCAAGTGGAGGGCGAGGTGCATGCCCAGCCTTCTGGGCTATGCGGACAAATTCGGAAAGCTGCCGGCCCGTCTGACATTTTCGCTGGCGGCGCTGATGGCATTCTACGACGGCACGGAGATCCGGGATAAGGCATTGATTGGCCGCAGGGGAAATGAGGAATACCATGTCATGGATGATATGGAGGTACTGGAATTTTTCCGGGATAACTGCCGGAAGGACTGTGGGACGTTCGTCAGAGCATTTCTCGGAAATGAGGATTTCTTCGGGCAGGATTTGAATCAGGTGGCAGGACTGGCCGACAGAGTGGCGGAATACCTGGAGGATATCAGGACGAACGGTATGAGGGCGGCATTATGCAGGATTTCATAAAGATTAATGACAATGACAATGTGGTTGTGGCGCTGAGGACGATACAGGCGGGAGACCAGGTACAGGTTTCCGCCGGGGAAAAGGTGGCTGCCCTGGAAGAAATCCCCCAGGGGCACAAGATGGCAATACGTGATATCCCTGCGGGCGGGGAGGTTATCAAGTACGGGTATCGTATCGGCAATGTGAAGGAAGACGTAAGGGCAGGTGCCTGGATCCATACACATAATCTGAAGACAGCCCTGGGAGACCTGCTGGAATACGTTTACGAACCGGTGTTTCCGCTGCGTGAAGGAGGGGCTGGCATTTCGGGGGAGTGCGCACCGGCGGCGGGAAATACCCCAGGCAGAGAGTACGGGGCGGCAACTTTCATGGGATTTCCCCGTCCCGACGGGCAGGTGGGTGTCCGCAATGAGATTTGGATTATCCCTACCGTAGGATGTGTGAACAATGTGGCTGCCGCGATTGCAAAGCAGGCCAACGACAAGCTTGCGTCACAGGCAGATACCGCTGATAGGGGAAGCGTTGGGGAAGTTATCGCGTTTCCCCATCCCTACGGCTGTTCCCAGATGGGAGAGGACCAGGAGCATACCAGGCAGATTCTGGCCGACCTGGTAAAGCATCCCAATGCCGGGGGTGTTCTGGTGCTGGGGCTGGGATGCGAGAACAGCAATATTGAAGTGCTGAAGCCGTATATCGGCCGGTATGATGAGAAAAGGGTAAAGTTTCTGGTGTCCCAGGAATGCCAGGATGAGGTGGCGGAAGCCATGGGGCTTATCGATGAACTCGTCGAATATGCGTCCTCCTTCTGGCGGGAACCCGTCAGTGCGGACAGGCTGGTAATCGGCATGAAATGCGGGGGCAGCGACGGGCTTTCCGGTATCACGGCCAACCCGCTGGTAGGGCGGTTCTCAGACAGGCTGATTGCGGAAGGCGGCACTACCGTCCTGACGGAGGTTCCGGAGATGTTCGGTGCCGAGACGATTCTCATGAACCGCTGTGCAAATGAGGAACTGTTTCACCAGACAGTGGCGCTCATCAACGATTTCAAACAATATTTCAAGAGCCACCACCAGACAATCTATGAAAATCCTTCGCCCGGCAATAAAAAGGGCGGGATTTCCACGCTGGAAGACAAATCTCTGGGTTGTACACAGAAGTCGGGTTCGGCGCCGGTGACGGGCGTAATACAGTACGGGGAGCGGGTGCGGAACAGAGGGTTAAACCTGCTCAGTGCCCCGGGGAATGATCTGGTGGCGGCCACGGCTCTGGCGGCGGCAGGGGCGCACATCGTGCTTTTTACCACAGGCCGCGGAACGCCATTTGCATCTCCGGTGCCTACGGTAAAGATTTCTACCAATTCTGCGCTGGCAGGAAAGAAGTCCAACTGGATCGATTACAATGCCGGCGTGCTGGTCGAGGATAAAGAGATGGAAGAAGAGGCAGGGAAGCTGTTTGACTACGTGCTTGAAGTTGCATCGGGAAGGAAGGTCCGCAGCGAAGAGGCGGGGTATCATGATATGGCGATTTTTAAGCAGGGTGTGACATTGTAGGGACATGTGATTGTGTTTTCCCGGGGCACATCCGCAGAGCCTGTGAGGCAATCGGGGACAGCACGGAAGGGAAGTTCCGTTCCGCACCGGATAAAAGACACAGCATACAGGGAGACAAAGATGAGCATCAGGAGAAACATAATTGACTATTCCAGAGGTGACAACCTGAATTGCTTCTGGAAGCTGTACCGCCTGCAGAAAAAGGCGAAAAACGGTTTTTTCAGGGATATTCTGACGTTCCTGATGAGTCGGAGCGCTCACAAACACGGAGGGTATGTGGGTCCGGATACCGTGTTTCAGGGGATTCCGACCCTTCCCCACGGACTGCATGGGATTTTCATATCCCGATATGCCGTCATCGGGGAGGGGTGCCGGATCTACCAGAATGTAACCGTGGGTGAAGTCGACCGAAAAGCGCCGGTGATCGGGGAGGGCTGCCTCATAGGGGCAGGTGCCGTGATACTGGGCGATATCAAAATCGGAAATCATGTAAAAATAGGCGCGGGTGCCGTGGTAAATACGGATGTTCCGGACAACAGCACGGTGGTTTCGCAGCCGGTGCGTATCATAGAGAAAACGTAGCGGAGGAAGGGAAGATGGAAGTAGTGATGATAGAGGCAGGGGGGCTGTCCGTCCTGCCGCCGCTGATTGCAATTACCCTGGCACTGATCAGCAAGGAGGTATATTCTTCCCTGTTTCTGGGGATTTTTTCGGGTATGTGCGTATACTGTTTTTTTACGGGAGGGAATGTACTGCAGGCGGTTACCTATCTGTTTGACATGATTGCGGTTAAAATCGGACAAAACGGCTATATGATTATTTTCCTGGTCCTCCTGGGTTCCCTGGTGGTGACGGTGTCGCGGTCCGGCGGTTCCGATGCCTACGGGCAATGGGCGGGAAAACGGATTCATACGCCTGTCAGCGCCAAACTGGCAACTGCGCTGCTGGGTCTCCTGATATTTGTAGACGACGGATTTAACTGCCTCACTGTGGGGACCGTCATGCGCCCCATAGCCGACAAATGTAAAGTTTCAAGGGAAAAGCTGGCCTATCTTCTGGACGCTACGGCAGCGCCCATCTGCATCATTGCGCCGATTTCCAGCTGGGCGGTGGCAGTGGCGTCAGAGGTGGAGGAAGCGGGCGGCCTGAATGCGTTTCTCCGGACGATTCCCTACAACCTGTACGCAATTCTTACCATCGTCATGGTATTTTTCATAAGCGCCACAGGCTTTGACTTCGGTCCCATGAAGAAAGCGGAGGAAAAACGGCGGGAGGAAGGCCTGACGGGAGGGCAGGAGGAAGCGTCTGCGGCCGGGAGAGGCACCGTGCCTGACCTGGTGGTACCCATATTGACGCTGATTGTCTGTTCCATTCTGGGGATGGCCTATGTGGGTGGCGGCTTTGAGGGGAGGTCTTTTGCGGAAGCCATCGGGGAGAATCCCACGGCCGGGCTTACCCTGGGCACATTTGCGGCACTGCTGGTGGCAATGGCCATGTATATTCCCCGGAAGCTGATGAGCCTGCAGGAATTCATGACAGGAATCATTGACGGGATTAAAACGATGATTCCGGCACTCACCATACTGATACTGGCCTGGGCGCTGGGCGGCGTATGCAGGGAAATGATTGGGACGGGGCTGTTTGTCAGCAATTTTGTGTCTGCTGCCAGGCTGCCCATGAGCTTCCTGCCGGCCATTGTGTTTGCCGTGGCGGCTTTTCTGTCCTTCTCCATGGGGACGGCCTGGGGAACGTTCGGAATCCTGCTTCCCATTGTTTCTATGCTCTGTGCGGGAGGAGAGGGCGCTGCCGTACTGATTCCCGCATTGGGCGCTACCCTGGCGGGTTCGGTGTACGGAGACCACTGTTCGCCCATTTCCGATACTACGATTCTGGCTTCAACTGGTGCGCAGTGCGGACATCTGCGGCATGTGGAAACGCAGCTGCCCTATGCCGCGCTGGTGGCCGCGGTGTGCTTTGCCGGTTATCTGGTGGCCGGTTTTACCCGGAATCCCTGGATTACCCTCACGGCATCCGTTCTGATGCTTCTGCTGACGCTTTTGGGAATCCGCTGCGTACAGAAAAGAAGCGGACAGCACTGAACTGTCCACTGCATACCGGGAAAATATTACTGAAAAAACATTGATAAAATACAGAAAGCAGATACCGGCATCCGATATCCGGGGTATCTGCTTTTATTCTTTCTCCTCATCAATATATTCGATAATGTCGGTCACATTACAACCCAGAAGCTTGCATAACTGATTGATTGTGTTGGTGGAAACACTGTTCCCCTTTTGGATAGAGTAGTAGGTTGCCCTCGAAAAGCCCATCTTTTCCAGACGGTAGGAGGTTATGTGTTTTTTTTTCATTGTCCTGAACAGCGGGGCGTAGCTTATCACAATTCTTAACTCCTTATATTTGCTTGAAAACAGCGGTTTCCGACTATGGTAATGCCGATAGCGGCTGATTTTCTTATAATTGTATGTTGAAAAAATTAGCTTGACTATGTATGAATATCCGAGTATAATATACGAAAAATATGTATGAATATTCGTACATATTTTGGGATGTGGAAAAGGGATTTTAAGCAGGAGGCGTCTTATGAAAATCAGACTGGCGATTCTGGAGGATGATAAATCATATCTGAACCGTATTACCGCTGTCTTTCATACAAAGTATGTGGAAAAGCTGGAGATTTATTCATTCACATCTGCGGAAGGGATCTACCGCACCTTGGAGGCATCCAGGATAGATGTGTTTCTTGCGGGCGATGCATTTGAGATTGACAGGCAGAAGGTGCCTACAAGATGCGGGTTTGCCTATCTGGTGCGGTCCGCGGATATAGAATCTCTGCGGGGGGAACCTGTTCTCTGCAAGTTTCAGAAGGCAGAGCTGATATACAAGCAGATATTGAATATTTTTGCGGAAAAGACCGTGGCAATCACCGGGAGCGGCCTGGAGGGCGGGGGACGTGTGATTCTGTTCACGGGCGCGGCAGGCGGAGTGGGCTTCACTTCTGTTGCCGCAGGCTGTGCCATGTATTTTGCGGGAAAGGGGAAAAGGGCGGTTTACCTGAATCTGGAGACACTCGGAAATGCGGACAGCTTTTTCAGGGGCGACGGGCAGGGGAATTTCAGCGATATCATCTATGCGGTAAAGAGCAGGAAAGCAAATCTGTCGCTGAAGCTGGAAAGCCTGGTAAAACAGGATGCTTCAGGCGCGTTTTTCTTATCGGCGCCCAATACGGCCCTGGACATGCTTGAGCTGAAGCCGGAGGAAATCAGGCAGATTATTGCGGAATTGAAGTCATCCTGCGGATATGATTATGTGATTCTGGATGTCAGCATGCAGTTCGGCAGGGAATTGCTGGCATTGTTCCGGAATTGCAGCGATGTGGTCTTTGTCTCGGACGGCAGCGTTACGGCAAACGACAAAACAGCCAGGATGCTCAGGGCAATGGAGATTCTGGAGGAACAGGAGGACGGAAGGCGGATGTATGACACGTCCATCCTGTATAACCGCTTCAGCAGCCGGGCTTCCGGGAAAATAAAGGAACCCGGTATCCGGGAAATGGGTGGGATAAAGCGGTTTGAGGAGTGTTCCCCGGGACAGCTGTGTGCGAAAATCTCCGAACAGGATGTGTTCCGCAGGCTTGAATGACAGAGGAGGGCAGGGATGGATTTTGAGGGAGAACAGAATATTGTAAAAGAGGTTAAAAAATATATATCGGATAATTTTTCCTTAAGCCAGCTGTCCGACGAGGAACTGGAGGAGAAGGTGGAGGAGGTTGCGGAGCAGTATTTGCAGGGACGCTATCTGCCCATAGAACAGCGAGTGTTCATTGTGGAGCAGGTGTACAGTTCCATACGCGGGTTCGGCCTGCTGGATTCCATCATAAAGGATGATACTATAACGGAAGTCATGATCAACGGTCCCGGGCATATTTTTATTGAGCAGGACGGACGGCTGCGCCAATTGGACAAACAGTTTGAAAGCCAGCGCAAGCTGGAGGATGTGATACAGAGGATTGTAGCCATGGCCGGGCGCGAGGTGAACCAGGCCAATCCGATCTGTGACACCAGACTGCCGGACGGTTCCCGCGTGAACGTGGTCCTGCCCCCCATTGCCCGATACGGCCCCACGGTCACCATCCGTAAGTTTTCGTCGGATCCCATGACCATGGAAAAGCTGATACGGTACGGTTCCATTACGGAAGAAATCGCGGACAATCTGGAACTTCTGGTAAAGGCGAAATATAACATTTTCATCAGCGGCGGTACAGGTTCCGGAAAGACGACCTTCCTGAATGCCCTTTCCAACTACATACCGAAGGACGAACGTGTGATTACCATAGAAGATTCCGCAGAACTGCAGATTATGGGGGTGGAGAACCTGGTAAGCCTGGAGACCAGGAATGCCAATACCTCAGGTAGCGGCGAGATAACTATTCGCGATTTGATCAAAGCATCTCTCCGGATGCGCCCGGAGCGGATTGTGGTGGGAGAGGTGCGCGGGGGAGAGGCGCTGGATATGCTTCAGGCAATGAATACAGGGCATGACGGCTCGCTTTCAACCGGTCATGCCAATTCCACACAGGATATGCTGAGCAGGCTGGAAACTATGGTCCTTCAGGGAACGGAAGGCCTGCCGCTGGAGGCCGTCCGGCAGCAGATCGCATCCGCGGTGGATATCATCATACATTTGTCCAGGATGCGGGACAAGTCCAGGAAGACCATGGAGATTACGGAGGTAGTGGGGTATGAAAAGGGGCATATCTGCCTGAATCCGCTGTATGTATTTGAGGAAGACGACAAGCGTACGGCACAAAAGGTTTCGGGAAGCCTGAACCGGACAAAAAATCCCATGGTAAATACCATGAAGCTTAAGCTGGCTGGCATTACAAAGGAAATCTGAGGTGTGGAATATGGGGAAAAAAGCGGAGCGGGGGCCAAAGTACATAGCGTCTCCCCTGAATAACGACATGATTAATTACGCGGAATACTACCTGTCGGCCACGGAGAAGGCCCTGTTTTTTCTGCTCACCTTTGTCGCGGGAGGGGCGGCAGGGATGGTTTTTTACGGAGGCCTGTTCAAGGCGGACGGGGAGGCGACCATGGCGACAATGATCAGCAATGCGGTGGTCTTCTGCGGAACCGGCTGTATAGCCGCGAAGTTCTTTATCCCGGTGTTGCGGGAAAATATGCGGCTGAAGCGGAATAAAAAGCTGGAGAAGCAGTTCGTGAATATGCTGGACGGGCTGGCGTCTTCGCTGGCGGCGGGAAATACCGTGAACGGTGCGTTTGTCAACGCGGAGGAGGATATGAAGAATCAGTATTCCGAAGACGAGGCAATTGTCAGGGAGATATCGGAAATTGTTCTTGGGCTGAGGAACGGCAGGACCCTGGAGGAAATGGTCGCCGCATTCGGGGCCAGGAGCAACAGCGAAGACATTGAGAACTTCAGCAATGTAATCAGTAATTGCCACAGGATGGGCGGGAACTTTAAGGATGTCATCCGGAAGACAAGGGATATCATCAGCGACAAAAGCGCCATTGAGAATGAAATTACTACAAAACTTGCGTCAAATAAGCTGCAGCTCAATGCCATGTGCATCATGCCCGTGATGCTGGTGGCCATGCTGAAGATGTCAAGCAGCAGCTTTGCGGATAATCTGGCGTCGGCGCTGGGAGTGGTGGTTACTACATTGGCAATCGGGCTGTTTGTGGCATCTTATTTCTGGGGACGGAAAATAATTGATATCAGGTGAAAATATGAATATAGTATATCTGGCAGCGGGGACCGTACTGACGCTTTTGTTTCTTATCATGCTCTTTAAGGGAAGTAAATATGATTACATGCTGGAGACGCTGGACAGCGGGGATTTTCCGCTGAAGACAATCTACAGTGTGGGTATGGCATGGCAGGAGGGGAAGCTTTTCCGTCTTCGCGGTAGATTCGGGGAAAGCCTGCGCACGGATACCACACTGCATTATTCCAGGCAGTACAGCGAATTTTACGCCAGGATTATATGGGCGCAGATGCTGTCCTTCGGGCATTTCTGCCTTGCTGTTTTTCTGGTGGCGGCGGGCTTTGCGACCGGCTCCATGTCAGGGTTCCTTCTGGTGGTGGGAATCGTGCTGAGCGTACTGGCGGTGTATTATTTCGGGACTTTTACCTCTGAGAAGGTGAAAAAGCGCAGGGAGGAGTGCGAGGCGGAATTTCCCAACGCTGTGTCAAAGCTGGCCCTGATTGTAAATTCGGGCGCCACGCTCCATGACTCCTGGGAGATGGTTGCCTTCGGAAAAGAGGGAACCTTCTATGGCATGATGAAGGATTCCTGCGCGGAGATGAAGAACGGCAAGGCCGAGGTGGATGCCATTCATGATATGGGTGTCCTGATTAATTCGGAGGATATCAGGAAATTCACGGCAGCGCTGATTCAGAGCATAGAGCGGAGCGGCGGGGAATTACCCCATTTTCTGGCCAATCAGTCTGCCGAACTGTGGGCAAAACGCCGCCAGACCATGCTGCAGAAGGGAGAGCAGGCCGCCAGTGCGCTTCTGATGCCCATAGCGCTTATGTTCCTGGGCGTTATGCTGATTGTGATGTCAGCGGCGCTGCAGAGCTTTTAAGGCCTTCGTGCAGGCAGGAGGCGGCAGAATGCATGCATTGGGAAGGGGACCGGCGGAGGGAAGGCCGGCCGTCGGCGGGAACTTGATATACGCGGGCAATATGCCCTGTATATATGACAGACAGCTTATAACAATCGGATTCATGACGGAGGAGGAAAAAATGTTGAATCGTTGGATGTACGGGATGTATTTTAAGGCGACTGAGGGCATTCGGAGGATGCTGCGTGAGGAGGAGGGTGACACAAACTTTATCTCTATCCTGATTATTCTTGGTATCGTTATTCTTCTTGCAGGCGTATTTATCGGTTTCAAAGACCAGATTATCGGAATGGTAAATAATATTGTTGGTAATTTCGTTATCCGATAACATGCCTGTTTTTGGCGGGGGCGTTGTTCTGCTCCTCAGAGACCCGGAAGTTTCCCCGGGGCGTTGCGGGGCAGGCAGGGCGCTGAAGGAACAACGTCTTGCGGGAGGGGTTTATGGAGTATTTTCTTGCGGTGCCGGCGGCACTGTGCTGCGGTGCGGCGGCGTACTGCACCCTGGATCGGGAGATCGCGGAAAAAATAAAGCTGTTGCACATTATGGGAACGCCCGCGGAAAAATCGAAAATAATGAGCGGGACTCAGGTGTTCTTTCTTACGCTTTTAACCGGTATCGTATGTTATGCTGCGGCGGTGGCATTGCTGCTGCATGTGGGCGGGGCGATTAACCGGGTAAAAATGCTGGTTGCCCTGTTCTGCATCGCTGGTGCGGCCTGCAATGACTACAGGGAACAGCGGATACCCAATATTTTTTCGTTTGTGATGGCGTTTTCAGGGCTGCTCTGCCTGGCGGCCGGGTATCTGTTTTCACAGGAGGGCGCCGGTGCCTATCTTGTCAGCAGCCTGACGGCTACGGTCCTGGTTGCGGCATGTATGACGGTGGCGGCGCTGCTCACCGGGAACGGAATCGGGACAGGGGATATCAAGCTACTCTGTGCGCTTGCGCTGACGGGAGGGGTGTACACCGTGGGAGGCACCCTGTTTTTCGGCATGGTGGCCTGTTTTTTGGCGGCGGTATTCCTGCTGCTGTTTCGGAAAAAAACGATAAAAGAGTCTCTGCCTTTCGGGCCATTTATCTTTATCGGATATATCATTTCCATTTTTGCATCGGTTTATTAAATACAGGTTAAGCCGCAGAAGCGGGCAGGGGGACGTATATGAAGAAGATAAGAATTGTTCTGGCAGTTTTTATGCTTGCGCTGACAGGCATGGCGTGGGTATCCCTGGCTGGCGGAATCATAAAGGATGACAGGGCATACGGGAAGGCGCTGGCGGAAGCACGGGCGCTGGAAGGGAAGCAGCTTTATCAGAAGGAAATTGCGGCCCTGGAGGAGGCCTTGGATATCAGGGAAACGGTTGAGGCGCGATGTCTGTGGCGCGATGCCTGGCAGCTGGCCTGGGAGGACGGCGTCGTCGCCAGGGATGCGTATCTGGACGCCATGGAGTCTGTGGTAAAACTGCAGCCGGACAATGTGGAGAACTGGGAGCGGCTGATCGGATTCTGTGTGGAGGCGGAGGACTTCAAAACTGCCTATGCCTGCTGTAAGGATGCAGAGGAAGCGGGCGTTTCCAGCGGGAAACTGGATGCCTGGCAAAGACAGGTCCGCTATTCCTACTCTGTAAACGGCAGGGTTTACTCCAAAATCCGGTACAGCCCCAGCGGATACAATACGGTGTGCAACGGTGACAAGTGGGGCGTTTTGGATCAGGACGGCGAGTGGGCAGTGGACTGTACCTGGGAGTTTTTAAGCCCCGTGGCTTCCGGCCTGGTACGTCTGACGGGAGACGCTTCGGAACTCCGCATTGTGGATAACAAAAGCGTGGTACAGGCCATATTGGGCGGGGGCGTTGAGGCTGCCGGCGTGGTTGCGGACGGAATTGTGCCGGTTCTGGAGGGTGGCAGCTGGAGATATTATGACAGTGCGGGTTCGGGATATCTTCCGGGCAGCTACGAGGAAGCCGCTGCCTTTGCAGGCGGAATTGCGGCCGTGAAAGAGGGCGGAAAATGGAAGCTGACAGATAAAAACGGCAGCCGGGTGGGCGATGCCGAATTTGAAGATATCAAGCTTTACGGCAGTGGTGAGTATCTGTATGACGGGGCATTTGTGGCAAAATCAGGAGGCGCATACGGGCTATATGACCGGCAGGGCGAGCCTGTGGCAGGTATTTCCGGCGACGATATGGACGTATCCTTCGGGGAGTGGATTGCCTGCAGGGATCCGGGCGGAAAATGGGGCTATATGGATAAAAAAGGGAAGGTGATGATAGAGCCGCAGTACGATGAGGCGAAGAGCTTTTCCAACGGGCTGGCGGCCGTGTGTATCGACGGAATGTGGGGATTTATCAATGAGGACAATGAACTGGTGATAGAGAACCGGTTCCTGGACACAGGCTATTTTACTTCCGGCGGCTTGTGCTTTGTCAGCGAGGTGTCGGGAGAGTATTACATGATAACCCTGCGTTTTCCGGAGAGATAAGCGAGGTGTCGGGAGTGGAGAGGAAATCACGGGAAAAGGGTGCGATTATGCTGGAAGCCATTTTTGTGATGGTGATAACCATGCTGGTTCTGGTGTGGCTGCTGGCAGTGGGCTTTCTCTACTATCAGCGCTATACTACTACAGTAGTAACAAATGACGCGGCGGTAAAGATTGCATCCACGTACAACAATCCTTCCTCAGATATCATCATGGGGTATGTGGCCACAGAGGATGTCAGCGGAAGAAACCTGTACCGCAATTTCACATCCGGATCCGCGTCCAGCAATCTGTTGGAGGTCAATGAAAAGCGCGCGGAAGCCTATGTGAAGTATATTCTGGACAAGGCTAATTTCAGCGGAGTGGTGGAGGATGTGGACGTGGAATTAAAGCTGGTGAGAGATTCCCTTGTGAGAAAGCATGTGGAACTGAAGGTCACCTGCACCTACAATACGCCTTTCGGGGAAGCGCTGGAATTTTTCGGTATGAGGGCCGCAAACACGTACTCCGTGACGGCGTGTTCCGACTGCACAGATGTGCTGGATTATTATTCTACCGTTCATTTTATGCAGACATTGACGGACGGAACCTATACCGACGGTATGGGGATTATTAACAGCATTGTGAAACTGCTGAACAAAATGGTAAAAACATACAATCAGTTTATTTCCTGATTTGTCTGGAGGATATATGAAGAGATGTGGCAAGCCCCGAAAAAAGCGGATAAACGGAACCAGGGGGGTGATTTCCCTGTTTCTGGCCATACTGATGCTGCCTTTTGTTTCCGTGGGCGGAGCACTGCTTAATGCGGCAAGGGTAAACAGCGCGGTGGCGGTTTTCGACGAGGCGCTGTGTAATGCGTCTGATTCCACGCTGGGGACTTACGATGAGTTTCTGCGTTCCAGATTCGGACTGCTGGCGATGTCGCAGGATACCTCGTCCAGGGGAGGCGGGTATACGGCGCAGAATTTGATTTCCGATACCTTTCGTTTTTATATGGAGCAGAATGTGGGCGTACTGAGTAATACTTACGTTACGGCGGAAACAGATGCGGCAGGAATTTATCCCCTGGCGGATACTGGAGTGCTGCTGTCCCAGGTGCTGGAGTACAGCAAGTATACGGTGCCTGCCAGGCTGGTGATTGACGGATTCTGCATTGACGACATTATCGGGAACCTGCTGCCGAAAATGGAGATGACCAAGAGCTTTCTCGGCACGCTGACGGCGGGTACGGATGTAGTGGGGAAGCTGGATGCCTGTGAGGATAAATTTAAGGGTGCCGGTGAGGCATTGGACGCCTGCAAGACCGCAATGGGGGAATATTCATCGGCATATTCTGCTTTTGACGCTGCGGTAAGGGAATATAACAGGCTGGTGGACGAAAGGGTGGCAAAGATTTCGGAATGCCGGCAGGCCATGGAGGATGCGGATGCCGACATTGAGGAATACAATGAAACCATGGATGAGGAGGCGGAAAAATATCCCGGGCTGTGTACACAGTGGAGCGCGCTGAAAAACGAGAAGGACGAATACGGAAATCCTGTGGACAACAGCGAGGCCCTGGAGGCGCTGGAGGAGGAACATGAGGAACTGAAAACCTATGTGGAGGCCTGTGAAGGGCTGGAGGAGGCGGAGGAGGGCCTGGAAACGGCCAGGGAAAACCTGGAAGCAGCCGATACGGAGTATCGGGGGAAGCTGGACAGGCAGAGGGCTGTGGTTAACAACGGCAAAAGCACCTACAGCGCGAAAATCGGTACACTGGCTTCCTCCGTAAAGTCGGCAGGGGAGACTGTGGTAGCGGCACAGAATGCGCAGAATGACCTGGAAGGCGCGGGAAGCGACCTGATAGTGGGCATTGCGGATAATGTCTATACAAGCCAAGACAAAAGTATGCAGACGCAGATAAAGGACATGGAAGACGGCAAAAAAGCGGCCATGGAGAGAGGGGACAGCGAGGCGGCATATTTATGGTCAAACCAGATTGAGGAAGCGAACGCAAAAAAGGACACAATGAGCAATGTGAATACGGTCCTGGTGACGGCGACTTCTTCCGGGGCGGCGGAAGGAAGAAACGCCCTGAACGATTTTGCGGTAAACGACTATATCAGCAGCTTTAATACACAGTACGCAAAATTGATCCAGCTGAAAGGAAAAGTGGACGGCTATACGGCGGCAGAAGGATACGAGGCCAAGATGCCGGGCACAGGTGGGTATTATGACGGCAGTATCACGCTTCCGATTACCGGTGCAGACCTGGAAACGCTTCAGGAGAACCTGGCGGGAGATACGACGAAATCCTCCTTTTTCAAGACGGCAAAGGCGTTGATAGGTTTTGTCAAGGCGATGGTTACTTTCAGCGCATGGGTGGATCCCGAACTGAAAGCGACGATTCATACTTCCCTTTATGCATGCATGGGAGGGCTGCCTTCTGCCAGAAACAGGAGCGAGGGTAGCCCGTATTGCCTGAAATCGGCATATGATATGGAAGACAGCCAACGGTCGGATTATTATAAACAACTTTTGAACAGTTACGCCAATAACTCCTCCGTGCCGGGCAACGGTACGGGGGCGGATTCCCTGATAGACCAGATATTGAACGATCTGTCGAACCTGTCAGGATGCTTTGAGGACTGGCATTGGTACAATGTGTTTGCGAAAATAAAGGCATTGTATAACGCAGTGACGAGCCTGGTGGGACATGTGCTTGAGTTTGCAAAAAATGCGGCTGTGATACTGGCAGAAGCAGTGGGTCAGAAGCTGCTTCTGGCAGGATATGTGGCATACAATATTCCGAACAGGACCACATACGGAGGTTATACCCTGCCGAAGGCGTTCAGCCCCAACCAGGGATATGCATTTTACGGCGCGGAGACGGAATACATCATGAAGGGCAGCTATTCTGAGGCCGTGAACCAGGAACGGGTATTTAACAATGTGTGGCTGATCAGGCTGGCTTTTGATATCGGTTTTGTACTTACGAATCCGGAGGTGGCGTCGATTGCGGGAGAGGCAGGTGCGGTGTCGTTTGGAATCGGGGCGATCGTCGTATATATCCTGTATGTGATAGCGGAGCCGTTTGTGGATACGCTGGTTCTGGTAAACGGCGAAAAGGTTCCCATCTGGAAGTCAACCCTTTATTTGACACCCAGCGGAATAACGGATTTGATTGGTGTGTTTTATAAATTAAAGCTTACTGACGAACAGAAAAATACAGCATACAGGGAAGTGGTTAACGTCATGAGCGGGGGCCAGGTCAGCGACAGGTATGCCCAGAATTTTGCGGATGCATATCAGTCGGGAATCAGCGATCCGGATGCAGGCGGCAGCTCGAAGGTAGTGAGTGCGCTGACATTTGACTACACCAAGACACTGCTTATGGCAATGCTGTTTGAGAATAAGGAGACAATGCTGAACCGTTTGGCGGATATTATCCAGATGGAAGCATCTTACAACGCTGTCAGCAATATAGGCACATATACCTTTAACCTGGATGAGAGCTATACCTATCTGCGTTCTTCCGGGAGCTTTACAACCAATGAATTTCTGCCGATTTCCGATTCCGCGGGCCTGCGGTCGCGGGAAAGAGTCATATACAGAGGATATTAGAATGAGTAAAAAGCGAGACAGGGAGAAGGGGCTGCTTTCTCTCGAGGCGTGTATTGCGCTTCCCATATTTATGTTTTTGATGTTCTTTCTCTACAGCTTTTTTGTGGTATTTGAGGCCAGAAACGAGATGGCGCATGTGCTGCTTTCCACTGCGGACAGCCTGTCGTTTGATGCCTGCGAAAATTCCGGCCTGGGAGAATCCGGAACGGTGGGACAGGTTTTTTACAGGCTGTACGGGATGAACACGAATTCTCAAAGTGATTTTACAGACTACAGGACATGGTATGACTTCGCCGCGGCGGAAGACGGCCAGGGAAATCAGTCCATAGACGGGACATTTGAGGATATCATCCGGAGCCGGTTCATCGCCTATCTGACAGGGGGAGAGCCCGCGGAGGCAGAGGAAATTCTGGAGCGCTACCATGTGAAGGACGGCGTAAACGGGCTGGATTTTTCGGGTTCCCGCGTGGAAGGCGGAAAATTGTATCTGTCTGTAAAGTATACGCTGACGTATGAATTCAGGGTTTTTGACGGAGGAGAGGCGCGGTTTGAGCAGTCCGCCTGTTCCAGGCTGTGGAAATAGAAGACGGAGGAAAAGAGAAATGGAATTTACCTATGAAAACCAGGGGACGAATACCTATCTGTGCTGCGACCTGACGGACATGGAAATCGACACCATGGGGCTGGGGATGATCACCAACAACCGTATTCCCGGATTTGTCCACTCCATATTTACTCAAATTGACGACAGGAAGCTTATCAAATACAATGTGTCGTCCAGGGTGCCCATGAAGCAGTTTTTCTCCGGCCCGGTGAACAGGAAGCGGCTGCTGAATGTGTTTGCGGGGATTGCCGAGGTGCTGACCGTATCGGAGGAATATATGTTGGATATGAATTCAGTCCTGCTGGACATGGATTACATTTTTATTGACGTATCCGATTACAGTGCGGAAGCGGTATATGTACCTGCGGTGACGGAAAACGGCGGCAATACGGAGGCGGCTCTGTTTTTCAAGAATATCATGTTTACCACTCAGTTTGATTCCTCAGAGAATTGTGACTATGTGGCCGAGATTATCAACTTTCTGAATCAGAGAGGCGCATTTTCCGTCTGGCAGTTTAAGCAGATGCTGGACAGGCTGAAACGGCAGCCCTGCAGGGAGGAGAAAGTGCCGGCTGCGGAAAAAACGGCGGCAGGTGAGCCTGTGAAAACGGGCAGGGCGGTAGAGGCCGCAGAGAAGCCGGCGGCATTTGTGCAGGAGGGGCATCGGGAGAGAACGAAAACGGAGCAGCCGATAAAGAGGCCGGCGGGAAAATATGAAGTGCCGAAGGCAGCGGATAAGGCAGCGGAACCCGCCCGGCAGACACCGGATAAGGAGATTTCCCTCTTCTACCTGCTGCAGCATTATAATAAGGAAAATGCGGATGCATACAAGGCGCAGAAGGAGGCAAAAAAGCAGAAGGGCGATACGCCTTCTGAAAAAGCGCCTAAAACAGAAAAGGCAAAAAAGGAAAAGGCGCAGACAAAGAAATCCGCGGGGGCATCTGTGGCATTTGCCGTACCCGGGCAGCAGCAGCCGCCGTCTGCCTGTGTACAGGAGACGGCATCTCCTGCGTCAGCAGCGCCTTCCGTGCCTGCTCCGGGCCAGCAGTTGCCGCAGGCCCAACCTGCGCATGTAAAGGGAGCGGCACCTGTATTTACGCCGTCTCAGCCCGGCGGCGATTTCGGAGAGACGGCGTATCTGGACCAGGGGGAAGACGGCGGGACCGTCCTCATGGGAGCGGGCGGCACGCAGAATATGCAGCCGTACCTGCTGCGTCTGAAAAACAATGAGAGGATCCCGCTGGACAGAGAGGTGCTGCGCATCGGAAGAGACAGGGAAAATGTGGACTATTCCATTCCGGAGAACAAATTTGTAGGGCATAACCACTGCCATATCCTGTCACGGAACGGAGAATTTTTCGTGGTGGATGACAATTCCAAAAATCATACCTATGTCAACGGAACCATGATTCAGAGCAATGCGGAGATAAAGCTTTCCCATGGCGTTATTGTCAGTGTGGCAAATGAGGAATTTGAACTCAGGCTATTTTAACAGGCGGTGATGGAAGCGTGGATTTTATTGTTACGGCCACTACGGATGTGGGAACCCGAAGAGAGGTCAATCAGGACAGGATGTTTGCCCAACGAATGGAGACGCCTTGCGGCCCCATGGTTTTTGCCGTTCTCTGCGACGGGATGGGCGGGCTGGAAAAGGGAGAGATTGCCAGTTCCGTCCTGGTGAGAGCTTTTTCATGTTGGATATCGGATTTTCAAACAAAGATAAATACAATTACGATTGAAGACAGTGTAATAAGGGAGCAGTGGACGGATGTCGTGGAGAAAATAAACGCCTGGATTGTGGAGTACAGCCGGGAAAACAGGTGCAGGATGGGTACTACCGTGACAGCCATGCTTCTGACGCCGGAGCGCTATTATCTGCTGAATATCGGTGATACCCGCGCGTATGAAGCCGTTCCCTGCGGGATGCTTCAGCTGACAGTGGACCATACGTTGGTACAGCAGGAGGTGGAGCGGGGAAACCTGACCAGGGAGCAGGCGGAAAGCGCGCCTATGAACAATGTGCTGACCAGGTGCGTGGGTATTGAGGAGGAAGTATATCCGGATTTATTTTTCGGAAGGCCCAAAGAGGGAGCCGTTTACCTGCTGTGTACTGACGGTTTCCGGCATCGTGCTGCGGAAGAAGAGATGATTGTACAGCTGTTCGGCGGCGGAGGGCGCGGCATGGAGAGCAGGCAGAAGGCTTTGGTGGAGCTGGTAAAGGAACGGGGCGAGACGGACAATATATCCGTGATTACGATACGGTGCATCGGCTGAGAGGAGAAAGGGAATGAATGGCTTATCGTCAAGTGAACTTCTGTTTTACGTAGGTATTGCGGTGATGTGTCTGACGGCGGCAGCAGCGGCGGGCTGTGTGGCCATCTTTCATGTAACCAAAAAGAAAATCAAAAAAATTCTTGAGCAGGAGTATGGAAAATGCCACAGATAATAGCGGGATTATATGAGCTGAAGACACAGATAGGCGCGGGAGGCGGCGGTGTGGTCTATCTGGGAAGGCATATCCGCCTGGATAAGGATATCGTCCTGAAAGCGGACAAGAGGAGCCTGACGGCGGGGGAGGAAGCGCTGCGCAGGGAAGTGGACATGCTGAAGAGGCTGAGCCAGACTTATATTCCGCAGGTGTATGACTTTGTACAGGAGGACGGGATTGTCTATACCGTCATGGACTATATTCAGGGCGAGAGCATGGACAGGCTGCTGGAGAGGGAAGGCAGGCTTCCCCAGGCGCAGGTAGTGGGATGGGCCTGCCAGCTGCTGGAGGCGTTGGAATATCTGCACGGGAGGCCGCCTCACGGCATCCTGCACGGTGACATCAAGCCCGCAAATATCATGCTGCAGCCTGACGGAAATATCTGTCTGATTGACTTTAACATCGCGTTGGCCCTGGGAGAGGACGGTGCCGTAAAAGTCGGATTCAGCCGTGGATACGCTTCTCCCGAACATTATGGAACGGAGTATGTCAGTAACAGAAGCGCCGCGCCCGGGCAGGCCGCGGCAGAGAGAAGAAATCTCTGTGACGACGTAACCGTGACGATGGGGGCCGGCGCCTGCGCGGATACGGAAACGGCGGTCATGGGCACGGGCTCCCGGCCGTCTGCGGGCAGTACGGGGAGGCCGGGAAACGCGGTTTTGCTGGATGTCCGTTCCGATATCTACAGTCTGGGGGCAACGCTGTATCATATGCTCAGCGGGCGCAGGCCGGCCCAGGACGCTGCGGCAGTGGAAGCGCTTGGCGCCGACGACTGCAGCCCGGCGGTGGCGGCCGTCATTGCGAAGGCAATGGCACCACTGCCGGGGGAGCGTTACCAGACGGCGGCACAGATGCGGGAGGCGTTTCTGAGCCTTCACAGGACGGATATCCGGATGGTCCGCCACAGGAGGAGGGCGGCAGCTTCGGCAGCAGTACTGGCAGTTTTGTTCCTTGCGGGAGGCGCAGGGAGTTTTGTGGGATTAAGGCAGCTGGAACAGAGACAGGCGGCCCTGGCGCTGGCAGAATACTCGACCAATGCACTGGCGCAGGGGGATGTGGCCTCGGCGGTGAGCCAGGCGCTGCAGGCGATCCCGTCAGGAGAGAGTATCCTGGAAGCACCGGTTACGGCGCAGGCACAGAAAGCGCTGACGGATGCGCTTGGGGTATATGATTTGTACGACGGTTTCAAGGCGGCGGGTACCATAGGGCTGCCGGGCGCCCCTTTTGACATTTCGGTTTCACCGGAGGGAACCAGGCTGGCTGTGGTGTACGGATATGAGGCGGCGGTATTTGAACTGGGGGACAGGAAAAGGATAACCGTTTTGCCCGTGAAAGAATCGGCGTTGTCGGACTGCCTGTTTACGGACGAAGACCATGTGGTCTGTGCCGGACAGGAGGGCGTGACGCTCTATGACCTGGAAGCGAAGCGTGTGGTCTGGACAGGCAGGGAAGCCACAACCCTGGCGGTATCGGCTGACGGGAGTACGGTTGCGGCAGTGGACAGGGATGCGGATTACGCGGTTCTTTACAATACGGAGGACGGGACGGAATTGGCGGTGTGTTCCTTTGAAGGGCTTTCCATGGCTGTGGCGGCAAACGATATCTTTGCCGACCCGAAAGATGCCATTTTTGCCCTGAACGGGGATGGGAGCCTGCTTGCGGTAAGTTTTTCCCAGGGAGGGCTGAAAGTTTTTGACCTGCGGGACAGGGAAAATGACCTGATTATATATGACGCTTCCGGATATCGGCATTTTGAGGGCGGTTTTTGCGGGAATTATTTTGCTTTTGCCGCCGACGGGGACGGTGCGCAGTTCGGCCTTGTGGATACTGCCGGGGCCTCGCTTGCCGGGGGGTTGGAGTCCGGGGAGCGTTTTATCTTAAAAACAGATGAAGACGGCATATATCTGGGCAACGGCAACGTGCTTGTGGAACTGGAGACATCCACGTTGGAGGAGATGGAGATAGCATATACCGGCAGCGTAGATATGACGAATTTTGCCGTGGGGGGCCGGCATGTCCTGGTTGCCACGGAGGATAACGGTTTTTCCTTTTTTGACAGCGGGGCGCATCTGATGACATCGGAGAGCGGGAATCAGAACGCCGACTTTCTGGCGCTGACAGAAGGCTATGCGGTAATCGGAAACCGGACGGAGGCCGCTTTGCGGATTCTGGAGCTGGAGAATCACGGGGAGGAGCGTCTGTTTGCCTATGATGCCCGCTATGATCACGAGGAGGCCAGAATCAGCGCCGACGGCCTTACAGCCATGCTGTTCAGCCACAGGGGATTTCGTATATACGATACGGAAGGGAAACTTGTGGCGCAGGCGGAACTGCCGGACGAGGGGAAGATATATGATCAGCAGTTCAGACGGGAAGGGGAAGATTCTTACCTTGAAGTAATATGGTACGACGGCACCAGGCGCTTTTACAGTGCGGCGGACGGGGCAGTAATATCGGAGAAGGCAGGGGAAGCGCCCGCCAAAGACCTGTATGAGGAATTTTTTGTCGGCGGGTATCGTATCGCCTCCGGCCTGCATGATGCGCCGGTTGTATATGATGCACATTCCGGAGAGGAACTGGCGGTGCTGGAAGCGGACGGCTATCTGACCTATGTGACGGAGGTTGGCGATTACCTTATCACAGAATATATGGATACGGCAGGAGGGAGGTACGGACTTTTGCTGAACAGGCAGTTCGAGGTACTTGGCATTCTTCCGGGTCTGTGCGATGTATACGAAGACACTCTTGTCTTCGATGATAAATCCGGGAATTTGCGGCAGAGCCGCTTATATTCCCTCCGGGAGCTGGTTGCCCTCGGAGAGGCCTATACAGGCTAAAAAATACGAAAGGAGGATTTCGCTTAGATGAAATCTATGAAACGTGGTTTGGCAGTACTCCTGGCGGTGCTGTTGATTATGCCCACACTGCCAGTGAAAGCGGACGCGGCAAAGACACAGCCTGCTGACGGCCCGGGCTATGAGGAAAGCCTGACAGGCGCAGATGCCGGGGGGGAAGCTTCCGGCGGTACGGGCGGTGCCGTGCATGTCCCTGAGACGGGTGCGGACAGTGGAGGCCTGCCGGGTACAGATGCTTTCGAATCCGGAGAGGGCTTTGATGTCAGCGGCAATGATGCGCTGGGTTCCGGAGAGGGGGAAGGCGCTGTGGACGGTACTCCCAAGGAAGGCTTTGACGTCAGCGGCAATGACGCTTCAAATCCGGGATCGCTTCCGGAATACGGAAATGCGGGGGTGGTATACAGTACGGGAGGCGAGTACCGGCTGATTATCAATCCCAGTGTCTCGGAAAACGAGGAATATGAGGGGGTCTCGGGTGTCTTCGAAGCGGACGGGAGCTATACCATCCAGATTCCGGAGGAGGATCCGTTCTTCCCATATGAAGTTCAGTTTGTGGATCCGGAATCCGGTGAGGCGCAGAATCAATGGTTTATGACACCGGATTCCGCAGTGGAGTTCGGCGGACATACTTTCAGGGTGGCGGCAAACTTTACCGGGAATGTTGTAACGCAGTTCAGCCTGAATATTGCAGGGGATGTTGTAGTGGCCTATCCCGCAGAGAAGGAATTCGGCGGTGCGGAACCCATGTCGCTGCTTCCCTTGAAGGAAGTATATCTGGACAGCATTGACCTGAACGGCTATACACCGCTGGAATTGACCATGGTGTCCGTTGAATCCGTCTTTACCGGTGATACGGAGCTGAAGGATACGGACAGAATTATGTGGACTACCAGGTATTCTTCCGGCAGTAGTGCCGATGTACCGGATTATACGGTCAGCCAGAGGGGAGACTGCATCAATCTGAGTTACGCCCACAGTGTCCAGATGATAGTGGGAGAGCCGGACCAGCTGGCGGCGGACAATGTCCGCTATACGGCGTACCTGAACAAATCGGATTATGACGGATGGCTGACCCCTTTCTTTTATACACAGGCGGAAGACGGTACGCGGACGGCAGTTGAGGTGAAGCAGGATTACTATAGTTATTCATCCAACAATGTCCACGGTTCCAGGTTTGAATACGGGTATGAAAATATTTCTCTGTCCGGTAAGCAGGGAAATATCAGTGAGGGGTATCTGGCGCTGCAGATTAATTCCGGGAATTATGCAAAGACCAGGTTTACTTCTGTCAAGGCATATGAAGGCCTGTATGAAACTGCGGCGGAGGCAATGGCCGCGGAGGAAATCACAAACAGGATTTTTACGGCGGATATGTCCGGGGCAGGTGCGGGATATCAGATGAAAAGAAGTTCAAATGACATTACCCTGGTATCTTTTGACACACAGGGAAATGTGACAGGATGCCTGCCGGTACGTATATACTGTAATACCGTAATGCATGGCGTGTATGTGGACTGGATGAGAAACGCTTCCGGCAATGACATAACTTCCGGACGCAGCTATGAGGAAAAGGACGGATGCTTATATTACACCCAGAGGCTTTACAGCGGCAACCCGGCCAACGGAAACTATGTCCAGACCTTTATGTATTATGACGATGGTACGGTGAATAATGGGGTAATCACTGCCGCGTATGCGGGGCATTACGCCAGTATTGCCGAAGCGACGGCGGCAGGCGCGCAGGATGTGAAGGATACCCTGTTCCGGGAGGAGAGCTACAGCTATGACAATTTCAGGGGATATGCGGGCGATTTCTCGGCAGGCATTGACTTTACCGTATTTATAGGCGCGGACGGAACAGAAGGACAGCAGGTTTTGAAATATAACATCAAGACTGTCACGAATGATGCTGCCGGCCCCAACAGCAACACTTCCGTGACTTTTGAAGGGCTGCGGGATGCCGGCGGTTTGCGGGTAAACTCTGTCAAGCTGTTGGATTCCTATGCGGAGAACAACTATGTGGTATTTCTGGTAAATGAAGACGTTGACCGCAGTAACCTGGCGCTTATATTTTATCCTGACGACAACCCGAAGCTTTATGCCGAAGGAAGCAGTACGCCGGAAACCAGCGGGGAGAGTTACCATGACTTTTCAAAAGGAGCGTTACAGTTTACGGCTGCTGCTGAGGACGGGGAGAACGCAAAAAATTACTGGGTGCAGGTGGTGACCAGGGCGGAGGCCGAAGGCCGGATCTTTATGAACAGCCTGGCGGATTCCAGTGTCGAAACCAGGGTTGAGGGCGGCGTTATATATACTTCCAGAGAAGTAATGCTCGACTATGTGCATGATTACAAGCATGATATCATGCTTGCCAACATGGGGACAGAGGCGATTGAAGCATTGTCTGCAGAAGTGGTATCTGATGTGGTGGAGCTGGATGATTACTGGGTACTGACGGGAAATCATGCATTGTCAGGATTTACCAATACTGACAGGAACACCAGCTATGGAAAATTGTCGAATCTTGCAATGCTGCGGTTAAGGGGGAAGGAAGGCGTTGAAGACGGTACGGACATCACCGGTACGCTGACCATTAAATCCGGTACTGCCACGCTGATGGTGATAACCCTTACCGGTACGATCGGTGACCCGTCTATAACGACGAAGGAAGTTCCTGAAGCGGTTAAGTACGTTCCCTACGGCACCATGATCCAGAACAGCAATAAGTACAGCTGGAATACGGTGAGGTATGAGGTGTGGGAAGGTGAACTGCCCGGAGGCATGGTGGTCAGGCCCAACGGAGAACTGTACGGTGTGCCTACGGAGGTGGGTGAGTTTACCTTTACGGTAAGGATGACGAACAGTTACAGCAGCTTCGGGAGCAGCTTCAGACAATTCACTTTGGCTGTACAGGAAAACACGGACGCCAACGTCGAAGGACAGACGGATTTGAACTACGAGCTGACAGAGCGTGTAACCTATGACTACAACAGCGGTCTGGGCGACCAGCTTATGGTTTCTCAGGGTGAGTACGGGGAATTCGTCGCACTGTGGCTGGACGGTGTGAAACTGACAGAAGGTGTTGACTATACATCCGAATCCGGCAGTACCCGTATTACCATTGCATCCCAGACGCTGGAGGGCAATAAGGCCCAGGGGACGCATACCCTGGGTGTGGAGTTCCGGACCACCGACAACAACACCTTGAGGCGCGCGGCACAGAACTATGTTCTGGGCGGTAAAGGCAGCTTTGAAGATGGCAATAACGATTCCGGAAATGATGACAACAGCGATAACGACGGCAATGGCAGCAGTTCGGGCAATTCCGGCAGCACTTCCGGAGGTTCGGGAACTGCCGCGGCAGAGTCCACAGTCATTTCTTATACGGTGCAGAAGGGAGATACTCTGTGGAAGATTGCCGTGAAATTCTTTGGGGACGGAAATCAGTGGAGGAAGATTTACGAGGACAATAAGGATGTACTGGGCAATCCGGACAGGATTTATGCGGGCCAGGTACTGAAGATTATCGTTACCACCGCTTCAGGCAGCCAGGAAACAGTGCCGGCGGCCGGCGGTACTTATACGGTGCAGCCCGGTGACAGCCTGTGGAAGATTGCGGTGAAGGCCTACGGAAACGGACGCAGATGGACGAAGATTTACGAGGCGAACAAGGATAGGATTTCGGATGCTTCCAGAATCCGCGTGGGCCAGGTACTCGTTATTCCCGAATAATTTTATCGAGGCTGTCGTAATGAACGCGACAGCCTCTTTCTGCATCATTGTATTCCTGATTATGGCAGGAAGGGCTGCCGTTCTTTTCAAAGGCGGGAAGGCTTCAGGGGGAGATATGGAAAAAAGAGACAGGATAAAGTGCGACAGGCAGTTTTTCCGGCTGATGTGCAGCTTGAATTTTATGATTACGGCCTGGCTGTTTTCCGCGGGAATCTCCGGAAACGACTTCTGGTGGCATGTGAAGGCCGGGGAATGGATTGTGGAGCATGGCAGTATTCCGTCAGCCGATGTGTTTTCATGGCTAAGCCGGGGCAGTAAACTTGTTTGGGTGCCTCATGAGTGGCTTTCACAGGTAGTATTTTACATCCTGTTTTGTGCCTTGGGGGAGGCGGGCATCCTCATATGCGCGATGCTTGCGGCGCTTTTGCTCAATTTTTCCGCAATGGCGCTTCGGCGTGGGCAAATGGGGCGGAACCAGTTGTACTGGGGCGTTTATTTTCTCTATACCGCTTTTCTGCTCGGGCAGTTCTGCTGCGGAAGGCCGCAGATATTCAGCTTCGTTCTCATGTGGGCGGAGATGGCCCTGCTCTACGGGTTTATCGACAGGCCGGAGGGCAGGGGAATATACTGGATTCCGCCGATTGCGGCCCTGTGGAGCAATTTTCACGGCGGTTCTTCCAATCTGAGCTATCTTCTTGTATTGGCGGTACTGGTGAGCGGTATCCTCCGTTTTTCGACGGGAAGGCTGGAGGCCGGAGGGCTGCCGGCAAAGTCGCTGGCCCGGCTGGTGTGTGTGTTTGCGGCTTCCGTGTTGGGCATTTTTATCAATCCTGTGGGAAGGCGGATTTTTCTGTATCCGTATGAGCAGATGTGGGAAGGCGACATGCTGAAGTATATTTCGGAGTGGGCGGCTCCGGATGTCAAAAATCCGGTGCAGCTGGTACTGTTTTTTGTGCCGGTATTTCTGACGGTGATGCCGGTGCTGCTTTCTGCAAAGAGAATCCGGCTGAACGATTGTATCTTCATGCTGTTCTTCCTGTATCTGTTTTTCAGAAGCGTGCGTTTTACGGCACTGTATCTGCTGGCGGCGCCATTTTGGGCATCGGATTATGTGGACGGTATTCCGAAGGAAAAAAAGAGGGAACCGAAGGAAAAATACCGGTGGACGAACCGGATTTTCGCCTGGGCGGTGACTGGAATGGCGGTGGCGGCAGGGCTGGCCGGCCTGTTTGAAGCCGGGCGGAATGCTGCGGAAGGCACGGTGATTTCAAGGGTGCTGCCAGAGGGTATTCTGGAAGTGGCCAGGCGGGAGAACCCTGAGCGGCTGTTCAATGACTATAACTATGGCGGGGAGCTGATTTTTGCGGGAATTCCGGTCTTTTATGACGGCAGGGCTGACATTTATAC
>OFFK01000142.1_pt1 | contig 58232 bp, 51 predicted proteins | sample 1521361 | NCBI WGS metagenome assembly OFFK01 (sample SAMEA3504096, study PRJEB24116) | mouse gut metagenome | biome: mouse gut; feature: mouse-associated habitat; material: faeces | place: Denmark | collected 2011 | reverse complement strand
CGGCGCATTTCAAATGCTCCCGCTCATAGGCCTCTCTGAAATCCATCTCTTCCATACTCTCCCTCACTTCCATGCAAAACCTCCGGGCTGTGGAACGTTACGTCAGATCCCGGGCCATGGCCAGGGGCATCCGCACGATTTCTATCCTGGCCCGGAGCAGGTTCTCCTCCCGGCGCTTCAGCTCCTTCAGGCCGATGTTGATGTTCGGATCCTCCGTGGGGAAGACGATGCTGGGGCAGTCCCTCTTATCCTTCTCTCCCTTCCCCCGGGGCGGCTTCACGATCCGCCCGTTGGCGTACAGGAGCTTCCGCTTGTGCAGGGGCACCGCCTCGCCGTTGAAGGTCATCTCCGCAATCTTCACCATACAGGGATACATCCCCGGATCGATCCGCAGCATCTCCACCTCCCCCGACACCTGAAGCTCCAGCTCTATCAGCCAGTCCCCCTGATAGGCGTCCCTGACGAAATAGGAGTCCTCCTCGCTGTAGCCCTGTCCCCTGTCCTCGTAGATCTGGACCCGGTTCACGTCCTCGGAGTCCTGATATCTGTCCAGCCAGTCCTGGGGATTCATGATGGCGCAGCCAATCTTCTCCCGCATCTCCGCCATGGAGCAGCGGTTCCCCGTGACGAACCGCTGGAACTCCCCCTCCTCCTCCCAGAACTCCTTCACGTCCTTCTCCGTCATGGCGCATTCCCGCAAGATCCAGTCCAGGCCGATTTTGTTGCGCCTCTCGTCCTCCAGCAGATACCAGTAGGCCGCCCGGAAGGCCAGCCTCCTGGTGTCCATGGGCTTGCCGAAGGTCCACTCATAGTCGATCAGCGTCCACTCGCCCTCCAGAAAGCCCTCCAGCCCCCCGTCCTTCCCCGGCCGGGGCCGGATGAGCACATTCCCGAAGACAAGGTCGAAGTCAGAGGCCGGGTAGTCGCTGTTGTAGCCCACCCGCTCCGCGAACTGCCGAAAGAGCCTGCGGAAGGCCTCCGTGTCCCCCCGCTCCAGGCATCCGTCCATCACCTCCAGAAGGGGCACGCCCTCCACGTACTCGAACCTAGCCTCCACTGTCCCTTCCGTCTCCGCCAGCTCACAGGCATTGACGGAGAGCCGCCCGCCCCGGTACCGCTCCGTCAGGCTCTCATAGGCCGCCTCCATCCCCCTGACATGGGCGGCGGCAGCCCGGGTCATGGGGGATTTCCTCACCGTAAGCCCCCTGTCCCCGGAAGCCTCCCGGCTCTCTGAAATCTCCGTGCGGATGGCGTACTCCGGGGCCCGGTCATTGGAATACTTCACGAACTTCGTGTCGAACCCCTCCCCGATCACCGCCAGGTAGGAATTGGAGAACACCGGGAACAGCCCCTCCTCCACCAGCCCGTCAAAGGCGTTCTTTTCGTTGAAGAGCTGCATCCTGGACCTGTCGAAATTCCGTTTATTGTTGAACAGCTCCCCTTTTTTCGGGAGATATTCGTCGCTGTACAGGGAGGTCATGAACTTGTAATCCGGGTAGGGATAATAGAAATGCCACTCCCCTGCGCCGCAGCGTCCGAAGATGCTCTCCAGCCCGCCCCTGCCGAAGGTGCGCACGTCCCCGCCCGAGGCGTAGTTCTCGATGCCGGAGAAATAAGTGCCCAGATGATCCTCCCTGCAGCCCGCGAAATATTTCAGCCCGTACCGGTTCTCTATGGCGATGACGATCCTGCCCCCCGGGGCCAGATGGGCCATGAGCCTTTTCAGATAGTCCTCATAGGGCCTGTCCCCGCCCATGTAGGCCTGGCCGTACTCAAAGACCCCTATCAGGCAGATGTAGTCGAAATCCGCAGACAGCTCCGGCTCGATGTCCCTGAAGTTCCCCACCCGGATCGTGACATTGCCGCACTCCCTGTGCCTGTAGGCATTGATCAGGCTGCGCTTTCTGGACAGCTCCAGGCAGGTCACCGTCCCCGCCTTCCTGGACAGCGCCCCCGTGATCGCGCCGCAGCCGCTGCCCACCTCCAGCACCTTCGCGTCTTTGTCCATGGGGATCCAGTCCACGATGTTCTCCCGCAGGGGGGAGAGGTGGTACAGGATGGGCCAGACCCTGCGCTCCTCGATGATGCGCTCGTACTCCGCGGCCGTCCTGCTTTTCGCGATGTCCAGCAGCTCGTCCTCCATGGCCCCCTCGCTGTAGAAATCCTCCCCGGGATACCGGCTGTAATCCAGCTTTACTTTTCCGATCTCTTCTATCCTTTTCTCTGCCATGTCCCCGCCATTTCTCTTCAACCGGCTCCCGGAGGGTCCGCTGCCTCCGGTGCATCCGTCACCGTCACTCTGGAATCCATGTCATAGTATCCCACCGTGTCCTTATCTGACACTACTGTCACATCCAGCACGTCATAGAGCCTGTGGTACACCTGGAACCTGTCCCCCTCATAGCCCGTGACCCCCAGGGACAGCAGGTACTCCCCGCCCTGGAGGCTCATCTTCTGGGTGAATGCGATGTCCTTCACCTGCCCCGGCTCCCCGCTCTCCAGAAAGGACTTTTCGATCATGGTATTCGTCCCTGTGATCTCCGTGCCCAGGGCGTCCTTGAAGGAAAAGGCGAAGATCGGGGCAGGCACATGGGCCTGGAACCGCACCCGCATGTGCAGGGTGAACTCGCTGCCCTTCAGGATCGCCAGGGCCCGCACCCCCCGCTCATCCGTCAGATAATACTCCAGGATCCGGGCCTGCCCGGTGCCGTACTCCTGCACGTCCGGGTTCACCGCCTCCCCGGCTTTCGGCGCGCCCTCCTCCAGGGCCGCCTGCCCCTCCTCCCCGGGATTCTCTTCCGGAAGCTCATACTGTCCCACCAGCACCCGCTTATAGGCGTCTATCATCTCCTTGGGGGAGCCCTCCCCCAGAAGCGTGCCCTTGTTCAGCAGGAACACCCTGTCGCAGTATTTGCTGATCACGCTCAGGTCGTGGCTGACGAAGACGATGGTCTTGCCCATCTTCTTGAATTCCTCGAATTTGTGGTAGCACTTGGCCTGGAAGAACACGTCCCCCACGGACAGCGCCTCGTCCACGATCAGGATCTCCGGCTCGATGTTGATGGCCACCGCAAAGGCCAGGCGCACGAACATGCCGCTGGAGTAGGTCTTCACCGGCTGGTTCACATAGTCCCCGATATCGGCGAACTCCAGGATGTCCGGGAGCTTGGCGTCGATCTCCCTGTCGGTGAAGCCCATCATGGTGCCATTCAAGTACACGTTCTCTATGCCATTGTACTCCTGGTTGAAGCCCGCGCCCAGCTCCAGGAGGGCGGAGATGCGCCCGTCCACCTTCACCTGGCCGGAGGTGGGGCTCAGCACTCCCGTGATGATCTTCAGGATGGTGGACTTCCCCGAGCCGTTGGTGCCGATGATGCCCACGGTCTCCCCCTTGCGGATGCAGAGGTTCACTCCGTTCAGGGCGTAGTGGCGCTTCTGGGCCTTATGCCTGCTTAGGCCGAAGGCGTCCTTCACCCGGTCCCTGGCCCTGTCGTACAGCTTGTACACCTTCACCAGGTCCCTGATCTCTATGGCGGGGAGCCCTACCTCCCGCACCTGTATCTTGCTCTCTTGATTTCCCATGTTACCCCCGTTGCCCTGTCCGTCCTCCGGCCGCCTACAGCACATCCGCGAAATGCGGCTTCAGCCGCTTGAACACCGCCACGCCGATCCCGAACAGCACCACCGTGACGATCCAGAAATACATGGTGGAGAAGAAGTCCTCGAAGAACCAGCTCCTCTCATAGATGGCGCTGCGGTATCCGTTCACGATATATACCAGCGGGTTCAGCTTCAGGACCACCACCCACTCCCCGGGCGCGGAATCGATGTTCCACAAAATAGGCGTGGCCCAGATCCCAATCTGCAGGGCGATGCCTATGATCTGGGTCAGATCCTTGAAGAAGACCACCACGGCGCAGGTGGCATAGCACAGGGCCAGCACGAACACGAACAGGCAGGCGCTGTAATAGAGAATCTGCGTGGTATAGACCGTGGGATAGTACCCGTAGAGCGCCGCCACGATCAGCAGCACCGCCACGAAGAACACATGGATGAAGGTGGCGGCGATGACCTTGATGATGGGCAGGATACTGATCTTGAACACCACTTTCTTCACCAGATAGTCGTACTCCCGCAAAGCGTTGGTGCCATTGTTCAGGGCCTCGTTGAAATAGAACCAGGGCACCAGCCCCGCCGTCAGGAAGAGCACGAAGGGCACGTCCTCCACGCCCCTTCCCCCGCCGCCCATGAGCTTGTCGAAGACAATGTAATACATCGCCACAGTCACCACCGGCTGGGCCAGGGCCCACAGCGCCCCCATGGAGGAGCCGGCGTAGCGCTTCCTGAAGTCGTTCTTCGCCAGCTTCCAGATCAGATGCCTGCTCTGGTACAGCTCCACCGGAATGGTGGTGAACTTCTCGTACCACTTGGCAAAGACCAGGCAGGCGATGAGGATCACCCCGCAGGAGAGGGCCTTTTTCAGAAGCTCCTCCTGAGGGTCTGCGCTGGGGCCGGGATTCTGGTGGATGAGGATGGCCAGCGCCATCAGAAGCCCCGCCAGGGAGAACAGGAATATCCCGCCTTTTTTACTGATTTTCATGCATCTGCCTCTTATACGCCTCCAGGCCGCCCCAGTTCCTGTCCTTCTCGGTCATAATCAGTTCCATGCCCTCCGGAATGGGCCACTCCACAGCGATATCCGGGTCGTCGTAGGCGATGCCTCCCTCATCGTCGGGGTGGTAGAAATCGGTACATTTATAACAGAATTCCGCAAATTCCGACAAGACTACAAATCCGTGGGCAAAATTCTTGGGCACGAACATCTGCTTTCTGTTCTCCTGGGAGAGCAGCTCCCCATGCCACTTTCCGAAGGTGGGGGAGCCTTCCCTCAGGTCCACCACCACATCGTACACTTCCCCCCGTATCACCCGCACCAGCTTGTCCTGGGGGAAGCGCTTCTGGAAATGGAGCCCGCGCAGCACGCCCTTCCTGGAGGCCGACTGGTTGTCCTGGACGAACACCTCCGGGATGCCCGCCTCCTTATACGCCTCATAATGGTAGGATTCGTAAAAATATCCCCTCTCATCCCCGTAAACCGTCGGTGTAATGACCTTCAGCCCCTCTATCCCGCATGTCTCTACCTGAATCTTGCCCATCGCAAGCCCCTCCTTCTTTACATCCGATTCTCTTTTATCCTGTCTCTTATCCTGTCTCTTATCCTGATTTTTATCCTGATATCCTGACCTCTTATCCCCCAGGCTCCGGCTCAGGGGATCTGCAGATAGCTCACGCTCATGTCCACGTTCCCCGCAATGCCGTCCACCGCGCCCTTGGAGGTGTACTGCCACATATGGTAATACCCCTGGTACAGCGGCGTGTGCCGGTACTCTGCCAGCCAGATGCAGTAGTGCTCCAGCTTGTCCACATGGAGGTTGTTGTTGTACCAGTTGCGGCTGGCGTAGACCCCCGCCGTATAGCCCGCGTTGGCGATGGTGCGGCAGAAGGCCTCGCACACCGCCGTCCTGGTGTCCGCGTCCAGGTTGTCCGCCCGGCCGTTCCCCCCTGCCCCCTCCGTGTCGATGAACACAGGGTAGTCCAGGTCGTACTCCCGGATCAGCTGCAGCACCGCGGAGGCTTCCTCCACGGCCTCCACCTCATTCACCGCCTGGGTGAAGAAATACACCCCCACGGGCATGCCGCTGGCGGCCGCGCCCCGCATGTTGGCGGCAAAGCAGGAATCCTCCACCAGGCTCCCCGTGGTGGAGCCGCGATACCCCGCCCGGACGATGGCGAACTCCACGCCCGCGTTCTTCACCCGGTCCCAGTCGATCTCGCCGTTCCACTTGGACACGTCTATGCCCACCCTGGAATTGGCGGTGGAGGTCTGGAGCTGCGAGATCTCCGTGGCGTCCGCGTCCGCTATGGCGTCCGCCACCTCCGTGTCCTCCGCGGCCACGTCGATATCCGCCTCCGTGAGGAGCAGGAGGGAGATGTCGTCGATGGCCACATACTCCACCTTATCCTTCACCCGGACCTTCGTCCCGTTCTCCGGCATCCGGTATCCTTCCATGGGCATCAGCTCCACATAGTATTCCCCCGCCGACAGGTCGCCGATGTAGATGACCCCGTCCTTGTCCAGGTCCTTGTATTCCCCCAGCCCGTCCAGCCTGACGAGGAAGCTCTCCCCTGTGACCAGCTCCCCCTGGGTGTCCACGATCTGGATGCGCAGGTCCTTCTCCACGGAGGTGACCATCATGGACAGCCTGGAGGCATTGTCCCTGGCCGCCTCCAGGATGGGGTTCGACTCCGGGTCGAAGAAGGTGTCGTCCTTCAGGAATGCCGACAGATCGTCCCCGATCTGCCCGTTGACCACGCCGCCCTTTCCCGGGCCCTGCTGCCCCGCGTCCTCCTCCGAGCTTTCCGCCGGAGGCCGCGCAGTCCCCTTCGGCGCCGGGCCGCCCTGATTCCCGTTGGCGTACAGCACCAGGAGGGAGACCAGCAGGATCACCCCCATGGAGGCCAGGATAGCCATTCTGCGTATCTTAGAGTCCATTTGCTACCTCTACCAGATATTCTCCGTAATGGGTCTTCATCAGGGGCTGGGCCAGCGCGAGCAGCTGCTCCTTGTCGATGAAGCCCCTTTTGTAGGCAATCTCCTCGATGCAGGAGATGTAGAGGCCCTGCCTCTTCTGGAAAGCCGCCACGAAATCCGCGGCGTCCAGCAGGGAGTCGTGGTTCCCCGTGTCCAGCCAGGCGAAGCCGCGCCCCAGGGTCTCCACCCGCAGCGTCCCCCTGCGCAGGTACTCATTGTTCACGCTGGTGATCTCCAGCTCCCCCCTGGCGGAGGGCTTCACGTTCCTGGCGATTTCTACTACGTCGCTGTCGTAGAAGTACAGGCCCGGCACCGCGTAATTGCTCTTGGGCTTCTCCGGCTTCTCTTCGATGGAGAGGGCCTTCCCGCTCTCGTCGAACTCCACCACCCCGTACTCCCTGGGATCCCGGACATAATAGCCGAAGATGGTGGCCCCCTTCTCCCTGGCCGCCACCTCCCGCAGCACCCGCGAGAAGCTCTGTCCGTAGAAGATATTGTCCCCCAGCACCAAGGCCACCCTGTCGCCGCCTATGAAGTCCGCCCCGATCAGGAAGCTCTCCGCCAGCCCGTTGGGGGCTTCCTGCACCGCGTAGGACAGCTCCATGCCAAGCTGGCTCCCGTCCCCCAGAAGCTCCCGGAACACGGGAAGGTCCCTGGGCGTGGAGATGATCAGGATCTCCCGGATGCCCGCCAGCATCAGGGTGGACATGGGATAGTAAATCATGGGTTTGTCGTATACCGGCATGATCTGCTTGGAGACCGCCTTGGTCAGAGGATACAGCCTGGTGCCGGAGCCTCCCGCTAAAATGATTCCCTTCATAACATACCTCCGTCTGCGTCTCAAAACGCGCTAAATGGGAACGATGTGATTCGTCCCCATTTTTCCCGGGAATTGTTCAGGTCGTTCCTGAGCAATCCCTTACTTTTCGTACATGTCGGCGTAATATTTCTGGTAATCGCCGCTGGTCACGTTCTTCATCCACTCCTCATGCTCGAAGAACCACTGGATGGTCCTGCGGATGCCCTCCCTGAACATGGTCTCCGGCTGCCACCCGATGGCCGCCTTGATCTTGTCCGGCGCGATGGCGTATCTGCGGTCATGTCCCTTGCGGTCCTCCACATAGGTGATCAGGTCTGTGGTCACATGCGCCTTTCTGGGGTCGTCGTCCGGCAGCATCTCCTGCAGGGTCTCTATGATGATATGGATAATCTCGATGTTCTGCTTCTCGTTATGGCCGCCTATGTTGTAGGTCTGGAACAGCTCTCCCTGCTCCTGGACCATGTCGATGGCCTTGGCGTGGTCCTCCACGTAGAGCCAGTCCCTGACGTTCTTGCCGTCTCCGTACACGGGGAGCTTCCTGCCCTGCAGGCAGTTGTTGATGATCAGGGGGATCAGTTTCTCCGGGAACTGATAGGGACCGTAGTTGTTGGAGCAGTTGGTGATGTTGGCCGGGAAACGGTAGGTGTCCATATAGGACTTCACCAGCATGTCCGCCCCCGCCTTGCTGGCGGAGTAAGGGCTGTGAGGGTCGTAGGGCGTGTCCTCATAGAAGAACGCGCTGTCGTCATCCGGCAGGGAGCCGTACACCTCGTCCGTGGACACATGCAGGAATTTCTTCCCGGGCCTGAAGCCGCCCTCCGGCAGCTCCCAGGCCTCCTTTGCGCAGTTCAGCATCACGGCCGTCCCCAGCACATTGGTGCGCACGAACACCTCTGGTTCCCGGATGCTCCTGTCCACATGGCTCTCCGCCGCGAAATGCACCACGCGGTCGATGTCGTTCTCCGCGAATATCCGGGAGATGGCCTCCTTGTCGCAGATGTCCACCTTCACGAAGCTGTAGTTCGGATTGCCCTCCAGGCTCTTCAGGTTCTCCAGATTGCCCGCATAGGTCAGAAGGTCCACGTTGATGACGCGGATGTCGTCACCGTATTTCCGGAACATATAATGGATATAGTTGGAGCCGATGAAACCGGCGCCTCCTGTCACAAGATAAGTACGCATTTTTTATCTCCTTCCTTTGGGTAAAGCTGCTCTTAGTATAACCATTCTCCGCATCAATAGCCAAGGTAGCTGATGTTCATGTCCACATTGCCGCTGATGCCGCTGACGCTGCCCGTGGATCTGTACTGCCACAGATCGTACCTGCCCTTGTAGGTGGGAGACGCGGCGTACTGGGCCATCCATATCTTGTAGGCGTTCAGGGACGCGGCGTCTATCTGGGTCTCCAGCCAGTGCTTGTTGGAGTAGACGCCCGCCGTGTAGCCTGCGTTCTGGATGGTCTGGCAGAATGCCCTGCACACGGCCGTCCTGGCTGTCTTGTCGATGCGGTCGCCCCGGCCGCCGCTGGACTCCACATCCAGGAATACAGGATAGGAAATCTTGTAATTCCTGATCTGGTCCAGCACCATGGAAGCCTCCTCCACTGCCTCCACCTCATCCAGGGCCTGGGAGTAGAAGTAGACGCCTACCTTCAGTCCGGCAGCGATGGCCCCCTGTATATTCTCCTCAAATCTGGGATCCACGATCAGCTTGCCCTCCGTGGAGCCCCGGTAGCCGCAGCGTATGATGACGTAGGAGATGCCGGAGTTCTTCACGGCGCTCCACTGTATCTTCCCGTTCCATTTGGACACGTCGATGCCCACGGTGCCGCTGCCTACCACCAGGGAGCCGTCGCTGGCGAAATTGTACTTCGCCCCCTGGATGACCTGCTCCCCCGTGACCTTCTTGCCGTCGGCCGTGAAGTAGTACACCTTTCCGTCAATGGTCTGCCAGCCGGTATATTTGGCGTCCGCCTTCACATAGAAAGCGCCTGCCGTGTAGTAATCGGCATTGGTGGCCTCCCGATAATCATTGTTCTCCAGGACGTATATCTGTCTGCCGCTCACATCCTTCAGAAGGGTGCGGGAATCCTCTCTGGGATTCCGCTTCACGGTGACGGCGCAGGTGGCGGTGACGGTCTCCGTCCCCTCGGTGTAGCTGATGGTGACGGTGGCGCTGCCCTCCGCCATTCCGGTGACAGTGACCACATTGCCCTGGGCGCTGACGGAAGCCTTCCCCGCGTCGGAGGATGTGGCCGTCACGTTCACCACGGAGGCGGCGTTGACTACGGTGGCAGTGATGTTCACCGATGTCTGGGTGTATACCGTCAGGGCGTTCTTGTCCAGCCGCATCACCATTTCGCCCTTGATGGTCACGGTGAGCACGGCCTTCCCGGCGGTCTCCGCCTTGCCGTCCTTATAGTTCGCCGTTATGGTCAGGTTCGCCGTGCCGGCGGCCTTGCCCTGTATGGTGATATTGCCCTTCGAGTCGATCACGGCGGTGGCCACCGCGGCATTGTCCGAGCTGATGATATACTCGATGGCGCCGCCCTCCTTGGAGCCCGATGCCGTGGCAATCGCAGCCATCGTCCCGCCCACCGTTCCGGTCAGGGCCGCCTGGTTCACGGTGACGCTCACCGGCGCCAGGGTAGGCGTGGGGGTGGGTGTCGGCGTGGGCGTAGGGGTAGGGGTCGGTTCCGGCGTGGGTGTCGGTGTCGGTTCCGGGGTAGGAGTGGGCGTCGGTGCCGGGGTGGGCGTAGGTGCCGGCGTAGGCGTGGGCGTAGGGGTAGGGGTCGGTTCTGCCGTAGGCTCCGAAGTGGGTTCCGGCGTAGATGTAGGCGCTTCCGTGGGCTGGGATGCCTCCGGCGCTTCCGTTGAATCCTGGCCCGGGTCCTCAGCCGTCTCGCCGGGCACGTCCTCCGCCCCTTCCGTCCGGGCTCCTTCCCCTGGCAGTCCGGCGTCCTCGCCCATATGCAGCAGCCACCTCCCCGCTGCCGCCAGCGTCATGGGATCCGGTATGGTGCTCCTGTCCACCGCCTCATAGGAAGTGGCCACCACGCTGCTCTCCACCCAGGGCACCGTATCCTGCAGGCTGGACTCCACCTGGGTATCGTTCTTCTTGGTGTCCTCCTGGCTGGCGTTTACCTCGCTCTCCTGCTTCACCTCATTGGACACGTCTACTTTCTTGTAGTCGATTTCCTTCTTGACCTCCACGGACTGGGTGTCCAGGGAAAGGATGTAATCGGCATATTTTTCATCCGTCAGGGCCTCCATGGCCACCTTGTATGTACCCGGCTTAATCTCCTTCTTATAAATGATTCCGTCCATGTCGTCATCCGACCAAATGGCCGTCTTGCCGTCCGCATCCGTCACCGTCACCGAAAAGGGCACATTGGGCACCAGCTTCTCCGTCTTTCTGTTGACGAACTTGATCTTCAGATCCTTCTGGATGGAGGTGAAGCTGGGCAGCACGGATATCTGCCTCTCATAGCCGCTCTCGTCATAGTCCTTCTTCGGCTTCTCCTGGGAATCCCCGTCCACTATGTCGGATGCCGAGGACCTGCGGGCATTGGCTACGGCCAGCAGCCCCTGCTCTCCGATCATGGTGATGCCGTCCAGCTGGGAGCCCCCCTCGGCGAAATCGGCCACCTGCCTGTCTGTGGCGCTTGCGCCGAAGAATACGCAGCCCGTCACGATTGCCAGAATCAGCACCGCAGCGCCGGTGCCTGCCATCACCTTGTCCATGGTGTCCATGCCCCGCAGCGCTCTCCCCAGCTTCGCCAGAAAGCCCGCCCCGGGCCCCTTCGCCTGTGCGCCTGCGGGTCTGCGGGCAATATCCCCGGAACGGGGCCTCTCCGCCGCGGGACGGGTCTGCGTCCCCCTGGCATAGGACTGCCTCTCTCCGGGGCGGGAAGCCCTCCGCCCGGCGGGAACCTCCCCGTACTCCCCGTACCGTTCCTCCCCGGCGTATGCATCGGCGAACTCTTCCTCTTCGTCCCCGTAGTCCCCGTAAGGATCCCCGGGCCTGTATCCGTCCTCCGCGAAAGCCCCGCCGGCCCTTGTCCCACGGGCGTATGCGTACCTGTCCTCCCTGCAGGGAATGTCCTCTTCCTCCGATTCATACCCGATCCAGCCCCGGTCTTCCTCCGCCTGCCAGGCGCGCATCCCCTCTTCCTCTTGCGCATCCGCCATGCCGTCTATGCCATATCTGTCCGCCCCGTCTTCCATGTAGGCCTCCGGATCCGCATCTTCCATCTCTTCGCAGGAGCCTGTATAGGAATCTTCATAGGAGTCCTCACCGTCGTCTCCGTACACGGAATCTTCCCTGTCCCAGTCATGCTCCTGTCCGTCATATGCTTCCCAGTCCCGGGCCTTTTTATCAGAACGGCTGAACAATCTTTTCATGGTCATTTCCCTTTCCAAAACGAAACCGTAATAATTCTGTAATAGTATAGCATCCTTTCTGCGCCACTTCAAGCGAAATCCCATTTCTTCATAATTTTTTAAAATCTTAAAATACTTTAAAAACTTTTAAAGTCCCATTAATATTATGGACTTTCGCCTCTCATAATAGTAAAATGAGATTCATAAAGAAACGGAGAATACCTATGAAGAACAGAAAACTTTCCCCAAGCGATCCACAGCAGCACAGAATCCCCGACCTGGACATCATAGACTTGGAGGCCCCGAGCCCTTCGGGCGATGCCCGGCCAGGCGTATCGGACGGCTCCCGACCCTCGGAGGAGGAGCCGTCCGGCCAGGAGGGCGGAAAGAAGCGGTGCCCTGCCTGGCTCAATATCCACACCGTGCTGCTGGCAGTGGCGGTGCTCTTCGTGGCGGGAATCGTGTATAAGATCATGACCTTCGGCGAGTACGTGGACCTGGACGAGATCTTCTCCGACGGGCCCGGGGAGTACAGCGATACCTATGATACGATCCTGCCCCTCCTGGACGAATCCAGCAATCCCGTGTACAAGGACTACAGCCAGGGCGCCACGATCCTGGCCTTCGGGAACGCGCCCTTTGCGGATGACAGGGGCTCCGAGGACAATCTGGTGAGCCTCATGCAGAAGGAGACGGGCACCACCATCTATAACTGCTCCATCAGCGGGAGCCTCATGACCACCGTGCTCAATGACCTGCACGCGGATACCGCCCCCTGGGACGCGTTCAACGCCTACTGGCTGTGCAACATCCTGGCCGGCAGCGAGAAGGCGGACAAAGAGTACCTGGAGGCGCTGGAGTTTTTAGGCGATGAGGCCCCGCCGGAGGCCAAAGAGGTCTACGACACTCTGAAGTCCATCGACCTGGACGATGTGGACGCCATCGTGATCATGTATGACGCCAGCGACTATCTGGCCGGGCGCCCCATGAGCAATCCGGGGAACGCCACCGACATCACCACCTTCGCGGGCAACACCGAGGCCATCATCGAATACCTGCACTATTTTGCCCCCAATACCCGCGTCATCATCATGTCCCCCACCTACGCCTTCGCCCTGGAGGACGACGGGACGTACATCAGCAGCGACATGAAGCGCTACGGACAGGACGTGCTGAGCATCTATGCCATCCTGCAGTATGCCTCCTGCGTCTCCAGGAGCACCACCTTTGTGGACAACATATACAACACCATCAATGAGGACAATGCGGAGAAATATCTGGAGGACCATCTGCACCTGAACCTGAAGGGCAGAAAAAAAGTAGCTGAACGCTTCGCCTACGCGCTCAACTACTATAATCAGGATCCCCGTACCGGAGCACAGGAGTAGGTCACCCGGCATCCGGTGCGGTCAGCTCCACGGCCGTGTTCCGGTAGATCACATACCCCTGCGCCTCCCCGAACCGCTCCCAGCCGTAGTCCTCCGGCTTTCCTCTGACCTTCTGGCCGGGGCGGAATATCACATAGTGGCAGCCGTTTTCGGTGGCCATGGGGGCCAGGGTCTCCATCCGGATGACCTCCCGCTCCATCTCGTCCCGGAGGGGGTTGTGGTAATGCCATTTGTTCACTGTCAGCTCCCGGCCATAGGGCATGCAGGTCACCGGGGAGTACTGGCGCACATACTGCACCAGCTCCAGGGGGAACGCCGCCTTCACCTCCCGCCCCGGCACCCGGATCGCGTCGCAGATCTCCACCACCGCGTCCGGCACATGGTAGATGTTTTCCGCCCGGGAGAAGAGGGGGCTGCTGTAGACATAGCTTCCCGATATCCCGATCAGGCCTGCGGCGCAGAGCGCGAACAGCTCCGCCCCGGTCTTTTTTTTCTGCGCCATCTGCCCGTAAATACATACGCATGTATACGCAATCACGATTGTAATGGGGAGCAGCCACAGGATCCTGTAATAGATCTCGCTGCCCACCACCCCGTACACCACGCCGGCGAACAGGGGATTGAAATACAAAAACAGCAGCGCCAGGGGCAGATAGAGGAAGAGAATCCTCCTGGGCCTGCACTTCTCATTGATCCACAGCCAGACAAGGCACAGGACATACCATATCCCAATCAGCCCCGTGCCCATGTATTCCCGAAACAAGGCAGATATTTCGCTCCACATACGCCCTCCCGTCACAAGGAACTTGAACCTAGTCAAAAAGCAGGTACAGAACCGCATACGCCACACAGGGCAGGCAGCAGACGATCAGGGGCGCCAGTATCCCCGGCCGCTTATAGCACACGGCCCCGATCAGCCCCGCCAGCCCCACGGCCATGCATACCAGCAAGGCCCCCAAAGTGCTGCACAGGCATCCCGTCAGGGCCGCCGCGCCGAACAGCACATAGAGCGCCGCGGGGATCCGCCGCTTCTCCTGGAGCCTTCGCAGCAGCAGAAGAAGAAGCAGCAGCAGGAAGGGGATCACGATGTTCCCCAGGGCCGCCTTGCCCTGCCTGCTCCTGGCAATCATGAAGTTCTCCACCGTGTAGATGGAATAGTTCCCGAACAGCACCAAAATCTCCGTAAATATCAGGAACAGCGCCTGCTGGCTCCCGCTGGCCGGGAACAGCTCCGCCGCGAACACCCGGTAAATCCCGTAGGTCATGGCGATCAGCGCAACAGGCAGCGCCACCTGGGCCACCGTCACCACTTGCATCCCCGACAGCTTGGCCAGGAAGGCGATCCACAGGGGAAAGGGCGCCAGGCCATGCCTGCTGTCCAGCTGGGTCCCGCCCCCTGTATAGGGCAGCACCTGGTACATGGTGTCGGAATTCTCGGCCACGCTGGCTACGGCCACGTAATATGCATCGTCCGTATCCCCGTAGGCCAGCCGCACCGCCTGTACCAGCTGGAAGAGCAGGAGCCCCCAGAACACGATCCACAGCAGGACGCCCTCCCCGGACTTCCCGCCCTCCGCCCTCCGCGCCGGCAGGAAGGACCATGCCCCCTCCCTCCTCCTGCGCCGCAGCTCCACCGCTGCCGCCAAGAGCAGGAGCAAGACCGTATACCCCGCAAAAAGCGCCGCCATATGGGAAAACCGCCGCTGCCGCAAGATCATGGGCACACAGATTATCTGGAACCCGGCCCACAGCAGGAACTGTCCGCCCACCCACCGGAAGGCCGGGCCCTTCCCGTCCTCCCCGGCGCACAGGCCGCCGATGGCCATGGGAACCGCCAGCAGCAGGAGAATCAATATCAATACCTGAACCGCCACAATCCTCATCTCCCTTTCCGCCGCTTCCCGCCTACAAGCAGAAGCGGCCCCATGTACCATAGGGCATTGACGCCTATGGTCTGCCTGTAGTCCATCCTCCCCGCCCCCCGCATGGTCAGCGCCGCCACCAGGAGGCCCGAGGCCAGGATGCAGATCCCCAGGGACAGCACCGGCCTCCCGCCGGGCCGCCTCCGCTTTCCGGAGGGCTCTGTCCCCTTATCCGGAACCGCCAGGAGGAGGGCCAGGATTCCGGAAATCCCCAACATGTACAGGAACCACCAGCACCCGTAATCCACATAGTCCCTGGTAAGCACCGGCGCGTTCTCCCGCATGACCTCGTAGTTCCTGCCGGAGTAGGAGTCGTATGCCTCCCCCTCCATCTGCAGCCTGAAGACCACAGGCGTCACCGCGTACCCCAGGACGTCCCAGCCGATCTGACGTATGACTATAGTTTTATGGTACTCCCAGCCCGTCTCCGCCATCCGCAGATAATATCCCCGGGCGGCCTCCGGGCCCACCCGGCTCTCCAGCCCCTCCTGAAGGAGGCGCATATTGTCCGGATACAGGGAGGCCTCCCAGGCCAGGGATCCCACGGCCTCCGCCACTTCCTCCCCGTAGAGCCCAAGATCCTGCCACAGCGTGGGCCAGGCGAAACGGCTGGCAAGCGCCCCCTCTATGCTGTACCCCGGCCCGCCGCGCCTGTCCGCGTCCACTGCCCCGGACAGCCCTACATATGCCGCCACGCAGAGCAGGGCCGCCAGAAGCCCCGCCCTCCTCCGCCCCCCGGGGGGCCTGAGCAAGGCCAGCAGGAATAGCAAAAACAGCGACCCCATCAGGGAATAGGGCTGCAAGGCCAGGTGGCACTGCAGGGCAAAGGGGACCGTCAGGAGCGCCAGCCCCCGCCACAGGGCCAGTCCCATGCCCACCGGCCGGATTTTCTGCAGGAAGAGGAAGCCCGCCAGGAACGCCGCCGCGAGCTGCAGGATATACAGGGCGGCAGAGCTTCCTCTCAGGAGGCCGAGAAGCCTCCCGTACAGGGCGGAATCAGGCTCCCCGAAGCCCTGCACCTGCCCGAAGCTGCAGCATATCCAGCAGATTCCCAGGAGGATCTGGATGCTGAAGCCTATGAAAAGCATACCTCTCAGCACCCCACGCAGGCAGGGCGCCGCTTTCTTCACATATCCCATGGACTCCCCCGCGGCCCGGATCCTTACCTGTAGAATTCCCGGAGCTTCCCGCAGATATAATCCACCTGCTCCAGCTCCAGGCCATAGTACATAGGCAGGCGCAGCAGGCGCTCACTCTCTTTGGTGGTATACCTGTCCTCCCCGTGGAACCGGCCGAACTTCAGGCCCGCCGGCGCGGTGTGGAGGGGCACATAGTGGAATACCGCGTGGATCTCATTCTTTTTCAGGTAATCGATCAGCGCCGTCCTCTCCTCGATGTCCTTTGTCTTGATATAGAACATGTGCCCGTTGTGCACGCAGCCCTCCGGCACCACCGGCAGCTCTATCCTCCCCGCCTGGGCCAGGGGCTGGAGGTTATCACAATACCGTTCCCATATTGCCAGCCTGGCGTCATTTATTTCCTCCGCGATCTCAAGCTGGGCATAGAGATAGGCAGCGTTCATGTCGCTGGGCAGGTAGGAGGAGCCGTAATTGATCCATGTGTACTTGTCGATCTGGCCCCGGTAGTACTTGCTGCGGTTGGTCCCCTTCTCCCGGATGATCTCCGCCTCCTCCACGTTCCTCCCGTCCCGGATCAGGAGCGCGCCGCCCTCCCCCATGCTGTAGTTCTTGGTCTCATGGAAGCTGAAGCACCCGAAGTCGCCTATGGTGCCCAAAGCCTTCCCCTTGTAGGTGGCCATGATGCCCTGGGCCGCGTCCTCGACCACCGCCAGGCGGTGCCTGGCCGCGATATCCATAATCGTATCCATCTCACAGGCCACACCGGCATAGTGGACCGGCACGATGGCTTTGGTGCGCTCCGTCACCGCCTCCTCTATGAGCTTCTCGTCCATGTTCATGGTATCCGGCCTGATGTCCACGAACACAGGCACAGCCCCCCGCAGCACAAAGGCGTCCGCCGTGGAGACGAAGGTGTAGGCAGGCATGATGACCTCGTCGCCGGGCCCGATGTCGGGCAGCAGAAGGGCGGCAAGCTCCGTGGCATGGGTGCAGGAAGTGGTGAGCAGACATTTGGCCGTGCCCGTCTTCCTCTCGATCCATTCGCTGCATTTCTTCGTATACGGCCCGTCGCCGCAGATCTTCTGGTTCTTCACGCATTCCTGGATATAGCCCATGGCCTTTTCGGCATAGGGCGGTACGTTAAAATTTATCATGATGATTCCCTCCATTCCGTTTTCCTGTCCTGCTTCCATCTATGTCAGGGCCTCATGGCCTCAGGTTCCTTCCCCTTCCCGCACATCCGTGGTCCTGCGGATGATGTATTTGGGGCGTCCCTTCACTTCCTCATAGATCCTGGCGATATAATGGCCGATGATCCCCAGGCTCAGCATCAGGAAGCCGCCGATGACCAAAATCAGCAGGATCACCGTGGTAAAGCCCTCCACCGCGGTTCCCGAGAGGTACTTCACAAAGGTCTGGATGAACAGCACCACGCTGAACAGGATGGACGCCATCCCCATCACCGTCACAAGCTGCAGGGGCAGGGTGCTGAAGGACGTGGCGTTGGTGACTGCATATTTCATCAGGCTTAAGGTAGACCATTTGCTCTCCCCGAACTGCCTCTCCTGCACCTGGTAGGAGACGTACTCCCTGCGGAACCCCGCCCAGAAGCTCAGCGCCCGGAAAAAGGTGTTCCGCTCCGGCAGCCCTAACAGCACGTCCACCACCTTCCTGTCCAGGAGCTTGAAGTCCGAGGAGGCGTTCATGTCCATCTTGATCAGTCTGCTCATGACCTTGTAGAACAGGCCCGCCGAGAGCTTATGGGCCAGGCTTTCCCTGCCTCTGCTCTCCTTGATGCCCTCCACCACCTCCGCGCCGCCGCGCCACAGCTTCCACATCTCCAGGACCACCTCCGGCGGATGCTGCAGGTCGCAGTCCATGACCACCACCGCGTCCCCCGCCGCCAGGGACAGCCCCGCGAAGATGGCCGCCTCCTTCCCGAAGTTCCGGGAGAACTCCGCCCCCCTGACTTTCGGGTTCTCCTCCGCCGCCTTCTGTATCCGGGCGAAGGTGGCGTCCCGGGAGCCGTCGCTGACGAATACAAGCTCGTAGTCAATAGCGTTTTCCGTAAGCATCCCTGTCAGTACCTTCACCGTGTTGGGAATATTCTGCTCCTCATTGTAGGCCGGCAGCACGATCGATAATAGCATCCTGTCCCTCCTGAAATCAACGGTTTACGTTCTCTGTCTTGATGTACATGACCCCATCTATGATGCGGATGGAATCCGGCCCCGGGAAGCTGTCCATGGCCATGTATTCCTCCGACATGTACATGTCCTCCATGGCCTCCTCGGGCAGCACGTTCAGCGTGGCCCCCAGATAATGCCTGATGAATAGCTGGTAGTTCTTTCCCGTGTACAGCAGGCTGTCGCCGCTCAGGCCGATCATGTTGGAGGTAACGGGCAGCGTGATATCCGTCACCGGGAACTGCTCGTCCCCCACCACGCCGATCATGGCGATGGGGATGCCATGGTAGTACCCTTCCGTCTGCTCTATCCTGTCCAGCAGCCGCAGACAGTAGGCATAGGTCTTCTCATAGCGCTTCTGCAGGTTGGAGTAGGCGATGTTGTCCGCCACGCCGTAGCAGAAGACCAAAGTGCCCGCCGCGGCCAGCCCCAGCCATTCCATCCAGGCGCCCCGCTCCGTCCTCCCCCCCTGTCCGCTTATCAGCGCCACCGCCCCGATGGCGTACAGCACCCACTGATACCGCATCAGCAGGTGGTAGTTCACGTCAGGGGAGACCACCAGAATGATGTTCGACGCCACAGGCAGCAGCAGGAGCGTCAATCCTATTATAGCGAAAAGCAGCGGATTCTTCCAGCACTTTCTCCTCCGGATCAAAAAAAACGCCGCCGCTGCCGCCAGCGCCCCCAGGACGCACCAGGCGGCCAGGGAGAAGGCATTGGTGAACAGCACGTTCCCCCTGAGGGAGAAGGTGAAGAAATCTCGGTATATCCCTCCCAGGGCCTCCGGAATCCCCCCGGACAGGAAGCCGCCGCCCAGGCCGTCGATGCCCTGGTAATGGTCCAGCTCCTTGCCCTGGATCCAAAGGAGGGCCTGCAGGATGGCATAATAGAGCCCGCCGCCCAACACCCCCATGTACAGATAGCGCAGCGAGGCCAGGAGCCTGTCCTTCAGGGGCAGCTTTTCGTCCAGGAGCGTCATCCACAGGGCAAAGATGGCCAGAATCATGGCGAAGGAGAGATACCCCTGATAAATCCCCATGCTGAAGGCCAGGCAGAAGGCCCCTGGCACGAAGCCCAGCCTACGCTTCCTCACCGCCAGCACCGAGAGCACGGAGAGCAGCAGCGCCAGCATATAACCGTCCAGGGTGTACACATAGGCAAAGGTGGATGCCAGCGCCGGGAAGGCCGCCAGCAGACCGCTGACCAGCGCCACGGCCCAGATCCTGCGCACCTCCAGAAGCTCGCACAGCGCCGCGGCAGCGCACCCCAGGAAAGCAAGTCCCAGGATGCCGATCAGCCACGGCACAGTATAATAGGAAGAAAAGCCGCAGGCCACCGACAGGAACCACCTGCCCGAAGTGATCATGTTCTGGTGGAAATACATGCTGTCCAGCCCGTCATGATTGGGAATGTCCGAAATCAGAGCGGGCATGTGGATCAAAAGCCCCAGCAGGAAGCAGGTGAGGAATGCCGTCTTCCACTCCCGCCTGATCCTGCGATATACTGTTTCGAATGCCTGTCCTGGAGTCATCCCGCTCCACCGCCCTTCCTTTTTGTCCATGTCCATGTCTCCCGTGCCCGCTCTGCCCCGTCCCCCGTCGCATGGATGCCTGCGCAGGCAGCCCTGGCTGCCCGTTTTATTACCGCTTTGCCGTCTTTCAGTGATACCCCCGCACCACTTTCTTCCTCCGCCTTGTCCCGGCGCGGACATCAGGCACTGATTCGCGGGAATTCACGCATCTGTGTACCAGGCTCCGTCCTCCGGCTCCAGCGCTTCCATGATCCGCTCCGCGATCTTCTCCCGCCCCGCCTCGTTGGGGTGAAGCCCGTCCATGGTGTACCGCTCCCAGTCCTCCCACTCCCCGTGGGGGAAGAAATCATGGTAGAGATCCACCGTCTCTATGCCCAGCTCCTCCCCCAGCTCCATCTGCGCCTCCACATACTCCTCCAGGAGCCCTCCCCCATTGTCCAGCTCCTCACAGGTCAGGCCCATATCCGGATACCAGGTATAGGTGGGCGTGATGAACAGGATCCGCACCTTTGGGTTGACCCTCCGCAGGTCCTCCACGGCGCAGCGCAGCGCCCCCAGAAAGGTGTACTCGTCCCGGGGATCCTCCGGGTTTTCGATGGGGATTCCGGCATGGTAGTCATTGACTCCCCTCTCGATCAGCACGAGCCCCACCCGCGCAAAGTCGATCTCCGCCAGCCCTGCCGCAATCTCCGGAAAGTGCTCCGTATTGCCCTCCCGAAGCCTGGCGGTCTGCTGTACCGAAAAATCCCCGGCCCGGACGGCCTTCGCCAGCCCCGCCAGGCACATGGAGCCCCTGGCGGAATCCAGCCGCCGCTCCGCCTCCAGCCTGGCGGCGCAGGTGCCGCCCATGGAGGCATTGTAGAAGGATATGCCCAGGCGCTCTGCCAGCCTGTCCGGGATTGGGGTCAAGCCCCCGATATCCGTGAACACGCTGTCCCCGAAGGAGACCATCGCCACCGGCCGCTGCCACCGCCCGGCGCGGCCGGGGAAGGTGGCGGCGAACACTGCCGCGAAGCACAATGCCGCCGCCACTCCGCAGTAAGCCATCTTTTTGTCTAGCCGTCTCTCCATCCGCCACTCCCGATCCGTCTGTCTGATATGATTTCCATGCGCGATCCTCTGTGGGGATTGCGCTCCTTCCTGCGACCGTTGTATGATTCAATCTGCAATCTTCCGTGCACTATGCCATGCACTCTGCTATGCGGATTGCGCTCCTTCCTGCGACTTCTGTATGATCCGTCTCGCAATCCGCATAGCCCCACGGCCGTCCACCACAGCCCGGAGCCTCCTGCTGTACGTCCGCCGCAGCTCCCTGTCTCCGGCCAGCAGCGCAATGGCCTCCGCCGCCTCCGCCGCCATGGCCTCCCCCTGCAGGAGATAATTTCCCCCGAAGCCCACCAGCCCTCTCTCCACAAAGCCCTCCACGATGCGCTCCTGATTGTCCACGAAGGAGAAGCACACCATGGGCACCCCCAGGGCGCTGAGCTCATACATGGTGGAGCCCCCGGCGGTGACGGCGATGTCGCTGTCCCGCATGAGGCCGCACATGTCAGACACATTGCTGTATATCCGCAGGTTCCCGTGCCGCCTCTCCAGCGCCTTCAATTCCGCCAGATACACATTGTAGGCTCCGCTGACCACATGATACTCCAGACAGGCTGTCCCGGGATGGGCCAGAGCCTTCTCAAGGAGCTGCCCCGCCAGATTGTATCTGTCGCCCCCTCCCGTGGTGATCAGCACCCTGGACGCCCTGTCCCGGGTCTCGCAGGCATTCCCGGCGAACTCCGCCCGCAGGGGCGCGTACTCCGGCCCCAGAAGGAATTCCGCCGCCTTGCAGCCCTCGTACAGCCGGGCCTCGGCGAAGATATTGTAATCGATCAGCAGGTCTGCCGCAAGATCCCGGCGGCCCATGTCGTCCAGATACCCCACGGGCAGGCGCTCCCGCACCCTGTCAAGATAGGCTGCCGTGACGAAGTAACTGTCCGCCAGGAAGAAACCGCCGCCTGCCAGCAGCTCCTCCAGCGCCTCAAGCTCCCCCTCCATGCGCCGGTAGTCCGTGTGCAGGACCCTGAACGCCTGCCCCCTGGCCTCAAGCAGCCCCGCCGCGTTTTCGTCCGCCGTCAGGAAGCATACCTGCTGCCCCTGCCTCTTCAGGGCATCCGCGATGGACAGGCAGCGCATCACATGGCCGCTCCCGATGGTTTCGTTGGCATCCGCCCGAATCCAGATCATTGCTCCAGCTCCCGGAACCGCCTCTTGAAATCCGCGATCCTCTCATACCAGGTAAAGGGCATCTGCTCCCGGATGGACGCGATCTCCCGCATCCTGTGTGTGCTGCCGCTCCCCTCCTGGGGCCGGGGCGCTATCCGGCCCTCCCGGATGTCCTCCCAGTTCTCCCGGAACAGCTCCTGGATCTCCGCCAGCAGCCTGTCGTAGGAGGAGGCGAAGGTCTCCTTCTCCTCGTCGAACACGATCTCCCTCTGGCAGAGGATGTCCCCGGTGTCCAGCCCCTTGTCCACCAGATGGATGGTGACGCCCTTGGGCGTGTCGTAGAGGAAGCTGAAAAAGTTGGGGCCGGAGCCCCGGTTGTAGGGCAGCAGGGAGGTGTGGAGATTGATGACCCGGCCCGGCATCAGGTCCAGCACCTCCTCCGGAATCAGATGGCGGTAGTTGAAGCTGATGATGAACGAGGGCCTCATCTGCTCCACCGCCTCCGGGGTGAGCTTGTTCTCGATTCTGTACACCTTCCCTTCCTTTTCCGAAAGCCACCTGTACAAGTCCTCCGTATTCCCGTTGTTGGTGGCGAAGAGGATGGCCCCTTTCTCCAGGGCATCGAAGGTCAGGGGCGTGCCCCTCTCCAGGGCCCTGTCCGTCTTCATTCCGATTACGTCTGTGTAGTATTTCGGTTTCAGGCCATAGCCCGGGCGGATGATGCGGACATTGTCCCGGGTCAGCTCCTCCCCCGCCCCAATGTCCCTGACAGCGAAAATGGAGCGGCGGAACACCATGCTGCTCTCCTCCTGGGGGCTGACCCCGTAGGCAGCCTCCCCTATGGCCTCCTCCACCTGCCGGATGTCCTTTGCCATGGCGCTGTACTCCGCGGGCGTCATGGAGAAGGACGCGTCCGGGTTCTCGATCTCCCGGCCGAGGCAGAAATGCTTCTCGATGATCTTCGCCCCCAGGGCCACGGCGGTGACGGCGCTCATGGAGCCCATGGAATGGTCCGAGAGGCCCACGGGGAGGCCGAAGCGCTTCTTCATGTCCTGTATGGTGGACAGGTGCATCTCCTTCGGATCCGCCGGGTAGGCGCTGGAGCAGCGCAGCAGCGCAAGCTGCCTGTTCCCCGTCTTCCTCACGGCCTCCACCGCCTCCCTGATCTCCTCCAGGGTGCCCATGCCCGTGGACATGATCAGAGGCTTCCCCCTGGAGGCCACGTATTCCACCAGCGGCAGGTCTATCATCTCAAAGGAGGCAATCTTGTAGAATTCCAGTCCCAGTCCCTCCAGGAAATCCACGGAAGTCCTGTCGAAGGGGGTGGAGAGGAAGTCGATGCCTACCTTTTCGGCCTCCTCCTTCAGCTCGGGCTGCCATTCCCAGGGCATGTATCCCTTTCCGTAGAGCTGATAGAGGTTCTCGCCCTGCCATGTGCCGTTGCCCACCTGAAAATAGCGGTTGCTGCAGTCGATGGTCAGGGTGTCCGGCGTGTAGGTCTGCACCTTGATGCAGTCTGCGCCGCTCTCCTTGGCGGCATGGACGATCTCCTTCGCCCGCTCCAGGCTGCCCGCGTGGTTGGCGGACATCTCCGCAATGAGATACACCGGACATCCTTCTCCGATATAGCGGTTCCCAACCTTGATTCTGTCCATCTTCTCCTCCATTCCAGTCCCGGTTCTGCACTCCAGTGCCCCCTCCATACTCACTCCCCGCCCTGCCGCATGCGGTACTTCAGCTCCGCGAGCCGCCAGTCCTCCTCGGTGTCGATGTCCTGGACTTCCAGCTCGGATATGACAAAGGGGAGGGTGTGCTCCATCACAAGGCAGCCCTGCCGCCCAAAGCTTTCCGCGTTCAGGCAGTAGAACTGCCCCACATCGTGGTAGACGGGCTCCAGGTCCTGGGATCTGCACAGGTACAGCTCCGGCGTGTTCATCCGGATCTCCCCGTCCCTGATCACCAGCCCCCGCTGGGGCGGAAAGCTGAATCGCACCACCGGCGCCACCGCGTCCGCGCCGGACTCCTCCAGCAGCCCCATGGCCTGCCGCAGGGTCTCCGGCCGCAGGAAGGGGGCCGTGGGATAGATGCCGCACAGGAAGCCGAAGGTCTGCCCGCGCTTCCCGTACTCCTCCAGCACCTCCGCCAGCACCTGGGCGGTAGTGGCGTAGTCGCCGGACATCCTGTCGCTCCGCATGAAAGGCACCTCTGCGCCCCAGCTCCTGGCGATCTCACCGATCTCCTCATCGTCCGTGGACACCATCACCCTGTCGAACACCCCCGATTCCAGCGCCGCCTGGATGGAGTAGGCCAGGATGGGCCTACCGCAGAACTCCCTGATATTTTTCCTGGGGATGCGCTTGCTGCCTCCCCTTGCCGTAATGATCGCTATCTTTTCCATCAGTCAATATCCTTTCCGGCCCTCCGCCGCCCTCAGGCCCGCTTTCCTCTCACGGCCTGAAGCCGCGCCGGAAGACGCCCCTTGCCCTGCGCGCCAGCAGCTTCAGTCTGTAGTACCAGTAGAAGCCTGCATCGCAGCGGCGCTGCATGTCCATGAGCCTGCGCTCCTCCTCCCCGATCCGCTCCCTGTAGTACCGGTTCTCCCGAAACGCCGGACAATGCTCCTCCACGCCCCTGCGCAGCTCCTTTACGAAGGAAAGCTTCGGATGCTTTACGCCCTGCAGATAGGAAAACAGCGTAATCACATAATAGAGCTCCGTATAGCGGAACTCAACCTCCTGGCGGTATCGCTCCAGGAAGCCCCGCCTGCCGCACTCTTCCAGGAAGGCCTCCTCCGCCCGCATCCTGTCCCTGCAGCGCTCCTCCGTGATGCGGTGCACCGTGGAGGCATCGTGCTGGTAATAATAATACAGCGGCGCGTCCACCCGCTCGAACCGGGTAAAGTACAGCGACCACAGAGGCCCCGCGCAGTTGTCCTCGTAAAAGATGCCCTCCGGGAAGCCAAGCCCGTTCTCCTCTATGACGCTGCGGCGATAGATTTTCACTACCATGCTGCCCGGGCGCAGCAGGAGCTTTCTGTGCTTTTCCTCGTCCAGCAGGCCTGTCTGATCCTCCGTGTTGTTCTTCACCACTGTCCCGATGTCAAAGCCCCGCTCGGACACCAGGCTGTAGTCACAGCCCACCACATCCGCCCCGGTCTCCCGGGCCCGGGCCAGCAATCGCTCATAATAGTCGGGCGTCACCCAGTCGTCGCTATCGATAAAGCCCACCCATTCTCCGGAAGCGGCCCGCAGCCCCTCGTTCTTCGCGCCGCCCTGGCGGCGGTTCACCGGATAGGTGATGACCCGCACCCTGTCCGGATGCGCCGCCTCGTAGGCCCGCAGGATCTCCAGGGAGCCGTCCGTGGAGGCATCGTCCACCGCGATGATCTCGTAATCCACAATCGTCTGGTTCAGCAGGGAGTCCATGCAGAAATTCAGTTTTCCCTCCCCGGCCATGTTGTAGACCGGGACGATCACGCTCAACTGCATATGTGCCCCTCCTCCGCCCGGGGGGCCTGCCGCTCCGGGACTACTTTACCGTCTTCCACCCGGTAGACCACATCGCATTTCCCGATGGTCTGCAGCCTGTGGGCGATGATGACCAAAGTCTTCCTGCCCTGGAGCCTGTTGATGGCGGCCATGATGGCGGCCTCCGTGTCATTGTCCAGGGCGGAGGTGGCCTCGTCCAGGATCAACACCTCCGGATCGTAGTACAGCGCCCTGGCGATGCCGATCCGCTGCCTCTGGCCCCCGGAGAGCCGGATGCCCCGCTCGCCGATGCCCGTGTCCAGACCCTCCGGCAGGGACCGGACGAACTCGTCCAGCTGGGCCTCCCTGAGCACCTCCCAGACCCGGGCTTCGTCTATGGCCTCATCGTGCACCCCGAAAGCCACGTTCCTGCGGATGGTATCGTCCAGCATGAAAATCATCTGGGGGATATAGCCGATATTTTTCAGGAAGCCCCGGTACTGCGTCTTTACGTCCACGCCGTCCGCGTACACGCCCCCGCCCTTCGTCTCCAGCAGCCCCAGCAGCACGTCCACGATGGTGCTCTTCCCCGCCCCGGAGGTGCCCACGATCCCCACCGCGGAGCCCACCTTGACGGTCAGGTCCGCATGGTCGAAAATCAGTTTCTCCGTATTCGGATAAGCGTATGTGATGTCACGCAGCTCAATGGAGTCCTTCAGGGGGAGCTTGTCCTGATCAGCGGCCGCGAAGGACATGTCCACCTTGTCGTCGTCGATTTCTTCCTGCAGATTGTCGCTGACTCCCATGAAAAAGGGCTCGAAATAGGCGATGGAGTTGATCTGGTTATTGATGCGGTTCACCGCGGGCAGCAGCACGAAAGCCGCGGCAGCCAGGGTGGAGAGTACCTCCAGCATGTTCTCCGTGGAGGCCCCCGTGACGGTCAGCACGATCATATAGCCCATCATCACGCCGATGCACACAGTCTCGATCAGGAGCTTGGGCACGTTATTGTACAGGCTGTAGCGCTGTACGGCATCCACATAGCCCTTGCCGCATCTGCGGTACTCGTCCACGAAATACTGCTCCTTGCAGATGATCTTCACCTCTTTGATGCCCTGGACGGTCTGGGAGATCCATTTGAAGAGGCTGCTGTAGTAATTCTGGTTGTCCTCCCCCGCCTTATGCATGATGGGCTTGAGCACCTTCTTGACCGCCGCCATCAGCAGCACCAGGGAAACGGCCAGCAGCACGGTCATGACGCCGTTGGTCATCAGGCAGTACCCCACCACGAACAGGGACACCACCCCGTCCGACATCAACTGCAGCAGCGCCAGGATTAATGCGTACATATTGTTCACGTCCGAAGTGATGCTCCGCTGCACTACAGCCGTATCTGCATCCAGGTAGAATTCATAGCCCCTGCGCAGATAGTTGCACAGCATGCGCTGGGAGGTGCGGAACTGATTGGTATAGACAAAGGCGAACGTGAGCTTCTGCTGTACGAAGAGGAATCCGTTCTTCACCGCGAACACCGCCACCAGCAGCGCCATCACCGTGACGGAGAAGGTCTGGAAGTCCTCGCAGCCCAAGAACCGGTAGAAGCTCCTGACGATGCCGTTCTTTTCCACGGCCGCCGGGTCGATGATCACGCTCACCGCCTGCACCAGCAGCCCGATCCCTGCAGTCTGCAGGAACGCCCCGATCACCATCAGGGCCATGAGCCCCGCCATGGCGTACTTTTGTTTTCTGTCCAACAGGACATTCAGCTTCCTTATAATCTGTGCCATGGGCCACCCTTTCCCATCCGAATCTTCTGTGTCAACAGTTTACTGCAAGTCCCGGCAGAATTCGCTCCGCTCGTCAAATGGCCGAATAACCAGCCGATCGAGCAAGCCCGACATCTGGTTCTCCGCCCATTTGCCTCTGTCCTTTGCGTACATTGTACCATGTTTTCCCGATTAAGGAACGTTTATCATAAAGTCTTCAAAAAAAATTAAGAAAATGCACAGAGGTACACCGTATCCCCGTGGACGCTCTCCTCCCCGGACAGCAGGACCTCCATCACCCTCAGGCCGTACCGCTCCAGCGCCTCCAGGGCCCCTGCCTCCTCCACCTCGGGCTTCCTCAGCACCACGATCCCTGGCCCTTCCGTCAGCCCCTCCATGTCCTGCCTGTCCTCCAGCTCCGGAAGCGTAAGGAGCAGGGTCCTGGCATACCGGGTGAACTCCGGCAGATTGTCGTAATAGCCTACGCCGTCATAGAGGCAGACGCAGGGAAGCTCCCCATACCGCTCCGCCACCTCCATCTGCCTCCCATAGCCCCGGTACAGGTACTCCCCGTCATACCCCGCCATGTTCACCAGCCCCAGGAGCAGCGCCAGGACCGGCAGCAACACCTTCCCCATGGGCTGTCTGCCGTCAGGCACAGCCGCGGCGGCAAGCCTGGCCCCCAGCACCGCCAGCAGCAGAGATGAGAAAGCGAACAGCGGCATCACATAGCGGTCCACCAGATAGGGGGACATCCTTGCCGCCAGGAGGAAATAGCAGCCGCAGGGCGCCAGGAGCAGCAGCCTGAACTCCCGGCGGGCATTCCCGGCAGGGGCGGAATTGACCCGTCCAGTCAACCCCTTCCACCCTTTCCGCCGTGCAAAGACCACCCCCGCCGCCAGACAGGCCGCTGCCAGGAGCACTGCCCCCAATGCCACGCTCCCGAAGCTCCCCTTCACCAGCAGACCGCCGAAAGCCCCAAGCCTCTCCCCATATCCCGAAAAGCCCTGTCCCAGGTTCTGAAGGGCCTCGGTCCCTCTCCCGCTGGACAGCACGTCCTGTATGGCGAAGGGAAATGCCCCCACGCCGATCACCGCCGCCAGGACCATGCTGCGGATATACCGCTTCAGCTCCCCGTACCTTCTGCGCCGGGCCAGGAGCGCCGCTGTCACCGCCGCCAGCGCCAGACAGAAGAACAGGAAGAAATACTGGGTCAAAAATCCCAGCGCCGTCACCGCTATCAGCGTCCTGTTCTTCCCCCCGAAGCCCTTTTCCAGCCATTTCTTCATATGCACATAGAACAGCGCCACACAGAAAAAAGTCAGGAGCCCGTACATGCGGATCAGCAGGGCCGTGGCGATCCCCCCGGTGGACAGCCCGTAGAGCAGGGCGGCGCAGATCCCCACAGCCCTTCCGTATCCCCGGGGCAGGAGCCCGTGCCGCTCCAGCAGCGCCCCCAGCCCGAAGAAACACAAGCAGCAGCCCAATATGGCCAGTATGTTGATGGCACAGCCCTGGAACGGCCCCACGGTGTCGCGGAACAGGGAGGACATGGTGTGGAGAAGCATGAAATGCAGCGGGGGATGGTTATCGTCCTTGACATTGAAATAGACAGAAAGGTACGAAAATGCGTCTTCCTCTCCCACGGTGATATAGTCGCGGAACTGCTCCGCGCCGATCCACACCGGCTCCGGGTATACGTCCGCCCGGTACTGCAGGAGCCTGCTGGCCCCCCGGTTCTCCACCACGTCCCGGACCGTGTCCGCCAGGTTCCCCACAGTCTCCCCGAAGGACTCCCCCCGGATCTCCTCCTGCACGAATTTCGCCAGCCTCCCCACGGGCTGGGTGGGCACGATCCAGGGATTGAACTGGGCGTTGGACAGTTGGAAGGAGAGGAGCTCGTCCATGTGATACCCCTCCTTTTCCGCCGCGAAGCAGCACAGCGCCAGCGCCACGCAGATAAGCGCCGCCCCCTGGGCGCCGAACCTGCGCAGCCACTGCGCCAATCTCCCTTTCATCCCGTTCTCCCGCCTGTCTTCCACTTTATCCCCGGCCTCCAAATCCATTTGCAGTCATCGACACTTATTGACATTCATCGACATTTGTTCCCGTTTATCCTTTGCGCGCCAGTACCCCAGTGCATGAATCCTTGCGCAATCAGAACTGGCTGTCCAAGCCCAGTGCTGCCTTGTGGTCAGTCAACGACGCCCTGTGCCCGACTCATCCGCCTTGTCCCGGCGCGGCCATCAGGCACTGCCCACTCGGGAATCCATGCTCTTGTGCGCTAGTTTGCCATAAAATACGTCTCCCCCGCCAGGAGCCTGGCGAAGAAATACACGCCGCAGAACGCCTGGTAGGCGAACACCGCACCGCACGCCCCTGCAGCAAGCTTATAGAAAAGCCCCTGCCCCCGCTTCCTCCAGAGGAACAGCCATTTGTCAAGGCTCATGACGAATATCAGGAAGATGGCGATGCAGTACCCCCAGAGGAAGTTCCCGTCCCTGGAGCGGCTCCCGGTCTCCACCAGGCAAAGCGCCTCCAGGAAGCCCAGGCCCGTCATGCCCCACACGAAGAGGTAGAGCCTGTCCCGAAGAAGCTCCCCCAGGGAGAAGAGGAGCACCGCCAGCGGGAAAGCGATGGAGCAGAGCACTGCCAGCTTGGTCCTGTTGGCGTGGAGGGAAAATGTGTACCAGGGCGAAAAGGCGATGCCGTGGCCCGTCTCCTCCCCGAACAGCACCATATTCTGCCACAGGACCACTCCGCAGGCCGGCAGCACCGTGCTCCCCAGCAGGAACACCTGACGGAACCGCACCCCCCTGAACAGGTCCGCCAGCAGCTTCACCGCCAGCACCGGCGCGAACACCGTCAGGAAGCTGGGCTTGATCCCCGTGCAGACAAAAAGCAGCGCCGCCATAGCCGTCCACTGCCCCGCCGTCACCCGCTGCCGGTAGCCCGCCTCCACCCTGACATAACAGAGCATCACCGCCAGGGCCGCCAGCTTCATGCACTGGTAGGTGGAATTGTGCCAGATATTGCCGGACTGATAGCTCACATAGCGGTACTGCCCCGCATAGGGCCAGAAAAAGGGCATCACCAGATTCAGCCCCAAGGCGCAGGACAATGTCAGCCCGTCCGTCCCCTTCCGGCGAAGCAGCCACCGCAGCAGCCTTTCCGTCAGCAGGATGCACAGCACGGTCACTGCCGCCAGGAACAGGGCGATCAGCCAGGTGCCCCCTCCGGCCATCCAGTGGAGGAGCTGGTAGATGTACGCCGTGAAGCTGTAATACCAGCCGTCGTCCACGATCATGCTGATGTGATAGGGGAGATCCGACTGGAAATACCTGTTGTCATAGTCCAGGGGCTGTACGGACTGCATGTAGAACAGGTACAGGCACATTGCCCCATAGGCCCCGGTGACCGCCCACAGGAGCCGGACGGCCCATTTTTTTCTGTTATCCTCTCTCGTTTCCATATTCCTCATCCATTCCTTTTATGTGTCATTCTAGCGAACCATTCCCCTCTTTGTCAAGCGAATTAGGCAATTCCGGCTTGTCTTTCTGACAGGGTTGATATAAAATAGGGAAGTAGCTTATCCAAAAAACATGCCACAGGGGGACCACCCATGAAAGAAAAAGCATCCGACCTTACGAAAGCCCTCTGCCTGAGGATACTCGCCAAAAGCTTCCTGACCGCCTATGCTCTGTGCACCGCGTTCCACGCCCCTCTGGCGCCCGGGCAGTACGAGACCTTCATCGATTACGCGATCGCATCCATATATGAGATACTGGGGGAGTATGACCTGAGATTCTTCCTCCTGCTGCTGCTGGCCGCCGTCTTCTATCGCTTCGCCCACAGGCGGCTGGAAGGAACGGAACAGGACGGGCGCTCCAGCGCGCTCCTGGCGGGCTTTTTCGCCCTCTGCCTCCTGTTCGGGCAGAGCTATCATCTGGCAGCCGACAGCTCCTACATCCTGGGCAGCCCGGTGAACCTCCTGAAATCGGCCCTGAGCTTCGGGGGGTATGCCGGTCTGTTCCGGGCCCTGATTGGGCTGGTCTGGCAGGCCATGGATTCCCATGGCTTCACGGGAGGCGGGGAGCACTTCTTTTCCCGGCACGCCTTCTCCAGGTCATTTCTCATCCTGGCAGGCGCCTACCTCCCTTTCCTGCTCCTGGCCTTCCCCGGCAACCTGTGCTGGGACGCGATCGGCCAGATCGAACAGGTCATGGGCAGCGCGGGCTACAGCACCCACCATCCGCTGTTCCACACCCTGATCATGGGAGGGCTGGTGAAAGCGGGACAGACGCTGTTCCATTCCCCGGAGATCGGCCTGTTCGTCTATATGCTGCTGCAGGACGCCATGCTGGCGGCGGCGCTGGCGGCTACGATCGGGGTCCTCTCCCGCCGCGGCGCGTCCTTCCCCCTCCTGCTTACACTGCAGGCGCTGTACTGCGTCACGCCGGTGTATTCCAACATGGCCTCCACCGCCGTGAAGGACGTGCCCTTCGCGGCCTGCATGGTCCTCTATTGCCTGTGGCTGGCCCTGCTCCTGGAGGAGCCCCGGCGCATCCATAGCCGCGGATTCGTTATTTCGTTCTTTTTAATACAGGTAAACGTCATACTGCTGCGCAACAACGGGCTGTACGTGGTGGTGCTGTCCGGAATCGCAGGCTTTCTCTTCCTGTTCCGGAAATACGGGCTGCGGGAAAGGCTCCGGTTCCTGCTCGCAGGCTTCGGGGCCAGCGTCCTCACCGCCCGGGTGATCCTGGCGCTGCTGGCCTTTGCCTGCCACGCGTCTCCCGGCAGCATAGGGGAGATGATGTCCCTGCCCTTCCAGCAGACCGCCCGATACCTGCTGCTCTATCAGCAGGAAATCACGCCGGAGGAGCGGGCTGCCATCGAGGCCGTGCTGGGGGATGTGGGCACCGTGGCGGACAAGTACGATCCCGCCAGCGCGGATCCCGTGAAGGCCCTGTTCCACCGCGACGCTTCCACAGGAGAGGTTTTTTCCTACATGAAGGCATGGCTGCGCGGGTTCTTCCGGCATCCCGGCCCCTACATCGAGGCCTTTTTCGCCCATATCTACGGATGGTTCACCCCCGGGGTCTCAAATTCCATCCGCTATGAGGCGGACACCTATGAGACCGTCCGGCAGGGAGGGCTGTTCCCCAATGCGGAGAAGCTGTTGATCTTCTATTACCGCTTCGCCGCACGGACGCCCCTTGGGCTTCTGGAGAACGTGGGAGCCAGCGTATGGGCCCTGTTCCTCCTGGCCTTTTACCAGAGAAGGCGCGGGCTGAGCGCTGCCCTCTGTGCCGGGGCGCCCCTTTGGGTGAGCCTCCTGATCTGCATGGCCTCGCCCTGCTTCCTGGGCCACCCCCGGTATGCCTTTCCCATCCTGTTCACCGTCCCGTTCCTGTACGGCTTTACACTGACGCTTGCGCCCGCTGACCGGAAAGCGGCGCGGAAATGAGGGAATCATGCAGAACCAATTCACCAGGACCCACTCCAATATGGCAAAGGGGCTGGCCATCCTCCTGTTGCTGGCCTACCATCTATTTGAAAACGAAGAACTGATTACCTCCATGGAGGTAAACTATACGCCCTTCTCCCTGGAGGGCTTCCTGTGCTTCTCCGGCTTCGGGAATATCTGCGTCTCCATGTTCGTGTTCCTCACGGCCTTCGGCATCGCAAGGGGCCTGGAGGGACAGTGGTCCCCGGAGGGCCTGTGCTGGAAGAGCGCTTACGGCCAGGCCGCCAGGCGGTTCCTGCGGCTGATGCTGAATTTCGCCATCCTGTATGCCAGCGTGAGCCTGCTGTGGTGGTACAAGTTCGATTACCAGTCCCTCTACGGAGCGGGCAAGCAGGGCGTCCTGCCGCTGCTGACGGACGCCCTGGGGCTGTCCATGTTCTTCGGCACCCCTACCCTGAACGACACCTGGTGGTATATGGAGATCGCCTATCTCCTGATCTTCCTCGTCCCGCTGCTGGCAGGGCTGGCGGAGAAGGTCGGCTGGCCGATCCTGCCGCTGGCCTTCCTCCTGCCCTCCGCCGTCACCCTCCACCCGGATCTGGCGAGGTATTTCTTCGTGGCGGTCTTCGGCGTCTGCGCCGCCCGGGGGCGCTGGCCCGACAGGCTGCTGGGCTTAAAGCTCCACCCTGTGCTGAAATGGCTGGCCGCGGCGGCGGGCTTCGTCCTCTGCGTCCTGATCCGGCAGAATTACATGGTGCATGAATACTACATCCATCTGATAGACGCACCCGTCTCCCTGTTCCTGGTGATGGCGGCCGCCGGTGTGGCGGGCCGCGTGCCTGTGCTGGGAAAGGCGCTGGCCTTTGTGGGGAAGCACTCCATGAACATCTATCTGGTGCACACCTTCTTCTACAAAATCCTCTGGAGGCCCTATATCTACAGGTTCCGGTACGCGGGGATCACCTTCCTGCTATTGCTGGCGGTATGCCTTGTGTATTCCGTGGCGCTGGAGACCGTGAAGAAGGCCGCCAGGCTGGAGAGACTGCTGCCTTAGCTCCCGCCTGGAGGGCCACATCCCTCAGTAGATTTCATACAGCGCCATCTCCCCGTCCGTGTATAGCTGCCTGTACCCGTTCTCCTCGCAGAGCCGCTCTATCTCCCCGCCCACAGGGCCGCACAGGTAGCGGCTCCGCAGGGATTCCACATGCTCCAGCACATAATCCCTGGTACAGCAGTTGATGCCGAAGCCCTCCGGCAGCATGTACAGCAACTGCCAGGCAGTGTACACCGGAGCGTCCTCTATCACGTCGTTCTGCACCCATATGACTACATTTCTGTAATTCGGCACATCCTCCCTGTCCAGCGCCAGGCTTTCATCGAACACCCTCTCCCATTCCTCCAGGGAGGCCCGCCTTTCCTCCTGCATGTATGCCACCTGGTAGTCGTAGGGGTCCGCCGCCCTGTAGATGTACAGATAGGCGAATGCCGCCCCCAGGCAGGCCGCCACACAGGCCGTCCTGCGCCAGGCCCCCTTTTCCGCCAGGGGAATCAGGAAGATCAGCGCCGCCATGAAAGTCAGCAGATGCCTGCTGCCCTCTATGGTCTTGTACATCAAAAGCAGTGCGGGCAGCATGGTCAGGAAGCAGAATGCCAGATGAGCCCTGGCCACCGCCCATCCCGCCGCAGCCCCCTGGGGAGAGTCTCCCGCGCCGGGATGCCTGTCCAAATCCTCGCCGGGATGCCTGTCGAGGCCCTTCCCAGAACTCCTGTCGAGCCCCTTGCTGGAACGCCTGTAGGCCGCCCAGTCCCCGGCGCACTGCACCGCCAGGGCGAAAAGGCAGAGCAGGTATCCCGCGTACACGGCCCCCGTGGTATTCACCGTCCGCAGCCCCTGTTTTGCATAATCCATGTATTCGCTGCCCTTTGTCAGGAGCTTCTCAAAGGTGAACCGCAGGCCCCCCAAAACGCCCTGCCGGAAAAAGGCCTGGATCCAGTCCGTGTAGAACAGCGGCGTGATGTATTCCGCCCCCAGATAATGGTTGATTGCTCCATACAGGCCCAGGGTCGCGCCCAGGATTGCCGCGGAACCCAGAACCCGCAGCCATCTCCCCCGGCGGCTCCCCAAAATCCAGAGCCAGCACGGCAGCAGCAGGAACAGAATCAGATAAGGACGCATCAGAGTCATGGTACAGGACATGGCGAACAGGACGACAAGCTTGTAGTTCTTCCTGCGCCTCAGATAGTTCACCGCCGCCCCATAGAACAGAATCACCATGGCGAAGCAGATTGCCTCCGGCATGCCGGAAAGCATATACCGGGCGAAGTTATTGTACAGGCCGAACAGCAAAGCCACCATTCCGAGCTGCCTCCAGGAGGGCCTCACCAGCCACACATACAGGAAGCACGCAAGGCTCAGCAGGAAAATATTGCAGAGAACGGGCGATGCCAGGTTCCAGCCGAACAGCAGCCCCCAAATCACCCAGGGGAACACCAGCACAGGGCTCCATGCCGCGAAGGAGAGCTTCAGCGCATGGCTCTCGTTAAAGCCGAAATATCCCTGTGGATACCCGTGGCTCAGGATGCCCTCCACCTGCTTGTAGTAGAACAGCTCGTCGTTCCACTGGGAGGAGGGCAGGTACACCTCCCAGATCCAGCGCCCCTGCGCCGCGCAGTAGGCCACGCAGCAAAGCAACGGCACCAGGGCCAGCAATAGCGCCTTGAGCAATGTGGCGCGTCTGTCTTCCTTTTTCCACCAGTCCAGAAACCTCTCCATACAGCCGCCCTCCATCACTCGTCCATGTTGATTCTTTCCCGGATGACATACTGGGGCGAATTGTTCAGGCTGATATAGACCCGCCCCACGTACTCCCCGATCAGCCCCAGCATCAGCATGATCATGCCCCCGAAGAACACGATGGCGGACATCAGGGAGCTGAAGCCCATGGGCACGGCAGGGTTGACCAGCCGCTTGAGGATCGTGTAGAAGCCGTAGAGGAAGCCTGCGGCCGCGCTGACCGCTCCCACGGCTGTGGCGATCCGCAGAGGCTTCACCGAGAAGGCCGTAAAGCCGTTGAACCACAGCGAGAAGAGCTTCTTGAAGGTGTACCCGGAGGCCCCCTCCTCCCGCTCCCTGTGGTCCACGGACACATTGGCGATGTTCCTGGTGGCCCGCAGCACCAGCCCGATGATATAGGGGTAGGAGTTCTCATAGCGGACCATGTCCTCCACTACGAAGCGCTTGGCCGCGAAATAGCTGGAGATGTACAGATCCGCGGGCTTTCCCAGCATGGAGCGGGTCATCCGCTCGTTGACCTTGCTGCCCAGGTTCCGGAAGGCGGAGTGCTGCTTGTGGTCATATCTGGCGTACACGGCGTCATACCCCTCCTCCAGCTTGTCTATGAGCCTGTCCACCTGATCGGCCGGAGTCTGCCCGTCGTCGTCCAGGCATACCACATAATCCCCGTCCGAGTGGCGCAGCCCCGCCATCAGCGCCGCGTGCTGGCCGAAGTTCCTGGCGAAGTCCATACCCCGGATATTGTCGTGGGAGGCGCACAGGGACCGGATGGTCTCCAGCGTGCCGTCGGGGGAGCAGTCGTTCACCAGGAAGATATCGTACCTGTACTGCTCCATGGTCTTCATTTTTTCATCGATTTCCGCTATCACATGGGGGAGCGTGTGCTCCGAGCGATAGCAGGGTATCACAAAGCTGATCTTCTTCATCTGTCCTGTCCACTCCTTCTATTTACGCCGGCCTGTCCTTCCGGCTCAATATCTCCGATATAGCACTGCGTGCTCGTTTCCGGCGATCTCTTCGTATTCCATCAGGCGGCACGCCTCCTCCATAGGCCCTCCCGGCACCACGCACAGATACCTGCTGCGCAGCGATCGGAAGTTTTCCGTGACGTACTCCGCCGTACAGCAGTTGATGCCGAAGCCCGGCGGCAGGGCGTACAGGTACTGCCAACCCGTGTACCTGGGGCCCTCCGGCAGTTCGTCCGACAGCACCCATATGACAGTATTGTCATAACTGGGCCCGGCATCCCCGGCCAGGGCCAGCTCCCTCTCCACATCCGCCCCGAAGCCCTCCAGGCCCAGGGCCACCGCCTCCTGGTAGAAGGTCGGCTGGTAGGCTTCAAAGGCTGCCCCGTGGTAGGAAAAGACAAAGGCGAACGCCACGCCGGTGAGGATGGCCTTCTTCCAGTACACTGTCCGCATCCTGGCAATCGGGAAGATGCCCGCCGCCAGGAAGGTCAGAAGGTGCTTGCAGCCGTCATGGAAATTGCTCATCAGCAGCAATGTGGCGAACAGCATCGCCAGGAAGGAAAAGGCCAGATGCCCCTCCAGGGCCAGTTGCCCGCCCAGCTCCCGGCGCCTCTCCCCCCCAGCCTCAAGCCTGCGCAGAGCCACAACATCCTTCACACTCTGCCAAAAGAGTATCAGGAGCATCACCACATAGCAGCAGAAAATCCCCCCGGCGGGAAGCCCGCTGACCATCCCCTGCTTCATATAGCTTACGAATTCCCGCCCGGAATAATACAGGGAACCAAACAGGTTCTTCAGTCCGCCGCCCAATCCTTTTTGGAAAAAGGCCGTGAGCCAGTCCATCCGGTAGAGAGGCCTGAAATACGCCGCCGCCAGGAAATGGCCGATCCAGGCGTAGGCCCCCAGCACCGCCGCGAAGACCGCCGCCGTGCCCAGGACGGCTCCCCACCGGATCCGGCCCTCCCCCGGCTTCCCGCCGCGGCCCGATGCCCGGCCTTTTCCCCCCGTCCCACCAGAGTCTGCCATCCCCCGGCTCCCCCCCGCGGCGTCCCGGAAGATCCAGAAATACGCCGGAAGCAGCAGGAACAGCAGGAAATAGGGCCGCATCAGGGTAAGCAGCCCCGCCAGCGCGAACATGACGGCCAGAAGCCCGCCCCTGCGCCGCCTAAGCCACCCCGCCGCGGCCCCATAGAACACGATTGCCAGGCTCATGCAGCCAATCTCCGGCATGCCGCAGAGCATGTACCAGGAGAAGGGCATGTACAGGAAGAACAGCAGACTGATGATGCCCGTCTGCTTCCAGTCCGGCTTCGCCAGCATCCCGTAGAGCAGCATGGCCCCGGTCAGCAGGAACAGATTGCACAGCACCGGCGACAGCAGGTTCCAGCCGAACAAAAGGCCCCACAGCACCCAGGGCAGCATCAGCGCAGGGCTCCAGGCGGCAAAGGACAGCTTCAGGGCATGGCTTTCGTTGAAGCCGAAATACCCCCTGGGATAGCCGTACTCCAGGATAGCCTCCACCTGCTTATAGTAGATCAGCTCGTCATTGCGCTCCGAGGACGGCAGATAGACCTGGCCTATGCCCTGTCCCCTGGCGGCGCAGCAGACCAGGCAGGCGATGACAGGCAGACAGGCCAGGACCGCTGCCCGCAGACATGTCCCCCGCTCCCGTCTCCACCATGTTTTCCATCGATTCTCCTTCATCCTGCCCTTCGCGCCTCCTGTTTCCCTCCGCAGCCTTATTTACAGTATCCACGCCTTCCCCACCGGCCATCCGCTCGGCTGGCCCAAATGCCTCCCCATTGGAGCTCGGGAATCCCAGCAGATTCGGCCTCTCACGTCCGGCCTTCCCCCACCGGACATCCGTCCCGCCGGGCCAAATGCTCCCCCATTGGAGCCCCGGGCATCTCAGCGGATTCTGGCCCTCACGTCCGGCCTTCCCCCACCGGACATCCGCCCCGCCGCCCCAAATGTCTCCCCCATTGGAGCCCGGGCACCTCAGCAGATTCTGGCCCTCACGTCCGGCCTTCCCCCACCGGATCCAGCGCCGCCATCCAGATGATGTCCCGGTACTCCCCGTCGATGCGCACATCGTCCCTCAGGCAGGCCTCCTTCACGAATCCGGCCTTCTCATAGCTGCGGATGGCCTGCCCGTTCCCGGACAGCGCCCGCAGATAGATCCGGTGCAGCCTCTCCTCCTCGAAGCAGTAGCGCAGCATCAGCTTCGCCGCAGCCGTCCCCACGCCTCTCCCCCGGGCCTCCTCCTCGCCGATGAAGATGCCGTACTCCGCCTTGTTGTGCTGCCTGTCGATGTCCCGGATGTAGACGCTGCCCAGAGGCCTGTCCGTGGCAAGGTCGCAGATGACAGTCTGTACCACCTTTCCCGTCTCCACCATGTTCCGGATCCAGCTCTCATGCCCCTGCCTGGTGAAGGGCTCCTGATAGATGAAGTTCCTGCGCACCGCCTCCCGGTTGCGCCATTCCACGATCAAATCCGTATCCTCCCCTGTCATCAGGCGCAGATAGATACCCGCGTCCCTGTCAGTATATTTCTCTCTCTCCAATTCGCACCTCTCCGTTCTGCCAAGCCGTGTCCGGCGGCTTATTCTGACATGCCTGTCACATAGTGCCCCAATGCATGAATCCTTGAGCAATCAGCACCCGCTGTCCTATCCGCCTCCCGCCGGCCTCAGCGGAAGCCATTGCACAGCTCTATCACCCTGGCAATCTCATCCTCCCGCATCTCAGGGAACAGCGGCAGGGGCACGCAGCGCTCCGCCAGCCGCTCCGCGTTGGGGCAGTCGCCCCTCCCGTACCCCAGATGGGCATAGGCCTTCTGTAGGTGGCAGGGCACGGGATAATGCCTGTGGCACTCCACGCCCTGGTCCGCCATATATCGTATGAACCTGTCCCGCCCCTCCATCTGGACTACAAACAGATGATAAACCGGTTCCGTGCAGGCGGGATGGACCTGCATCTGGATCAGGGGATTGGTGATTTCCCTCTCATAGCGCCTCCCGATCTCCTGCCGCCTGGCCGTCCACCCGGGGAGGTATTTCAGGCTCACGGACAGCACCGCGCCCTGCAGCCCCTCCAGGCGGTAATTATAGCCGATCTCGTCGTGATAGTAGGCCACGTCGCAGCCCTGGTTCTTCAGCCTGGTCATATGCCTGTGATAAGCCTCCTCCCGGCAGGTGACGCTGCCGCCCTCCCCGAAGGCGTAGAGATTCTTGCCCGGGTAGAAGCTGAAACAGGCGATATCGCCCAGAGCGCCCACGTTCCTGCCCTGAAACTTCGCGCCGTGGGCCTGGGCGCAGTCCTCCGCCACAAAGAGCCCGTGCCTGTCCGCCACCTCCCTGGCCCCCGCGTAGTCGAAGGGCTGTCCGTACAGATGGACCCCCAGTATGCCCCGGGTCCTGGGGGTGATGCGCTCCTCCAGCCGGGAGACGTCCAGCTCCCAGGTATCCGCCGTGCAGTCCGCGAACACGGGCACGGCCCCGGTATAGCTCACCCCCCACGCCGTGGCGATGTAGGTGTTGGCCGGCACGATGACCTCGTCCCCCGGCCCCACCCCCAGCGCCAGCATGGCCAGGTGCAGCGCCGAGGTGCCGTTGTTCACGCCGCAGGCGTAAGGGACCCCCACATAGGCCGCGAACTCCCGGTCAAAGGCATCCGCGTATTTCCCGCCTGAGAAGGCAGTGTCCCGGCAGACATTCTCTATGGCCTCCTGATATTCCTGCCTGTGGGCGTCGTAGTCCCTGGTCAGGTCGATTCGTCTGATTTGTGTGCTCATATGACATCCCCTTATTATACTGCTTAACGATTTCGCTTGCCGTGAAACCAGGCTGCATACGCTGATTGGCTCAATCCCATGATTATACTGCAGACCGCCAGGATTTACAGTGGCGTCTCCGGGAAAGTGCTTGGCTGGCGGTCTGCAGTCCGGTTGTACTGCAAATTTAACCAGTGTGCAGTATAGATTACATTAGGCAGTATGCTGCGTTATGCAGCATAAGCTGCGCATCTGCCAGGCCGCCGTCATCTCCCCATAGCTTTTCCCGTTATCCCTGCGCCCGTAAAATCCATGGGCCCTGTCCCGGCATTCCCGGCAGATGCGGCTCAGATATTTTTCCGAATATAAAATTCCCGGAACAGCCTGGCAATCTGCACCAGGTAATCCACGATCGTCCGGAAAATCTTAACTGTTGTATTGTAGTCCTCCTGCCACTCCACGGGATAATCCAGGATCTCCACCCCCCGCTTCTCCGCCCGGAGCAGAAATTCAATCATGTAGAACCACCCGTTGTCCAGGCTGCAGCCCTCTATCAAAGACAGGGCCGTCTCCCGCCGCAGGAAGGTGAAGCCGCAGATGGCGTCCGTGGACTTCATCCCCAGGAACAGCTTCAGTAGGATCAACAGCCCCTGGGAGGTGATCCTGCGATACCACTTCCGCCCCCTGGTGCAGGACTCCCTGGCGAAGCGGCTGCCGTTTATATAGGCAAGCTCCGGCCTCTCCTGAAACAATCGAACAGCCTCCCCCAGGTGGCGGATGTCCGTGGACAGGTCGATGTCCATATAGCCCACCACCTCCCCACGGGAGAGCTCCACGCCCCTGCGGAAGGCAGCGCCCACCCCACGGACCGGGATCCTTTCGTACCGCACCCTGGCATACCTGTCGCAGAGCCCGGCGGCGATCTGAGGCGTCTCGTCCTCGGAGCCATTGTCCACGATGATGATCTCATAGTCCTCGAACCCCACGGACGCCAGATGCTCCACTGTCCGCACCACGCCGCTCTCCAGCCGCAGCCTCTCATTCAACACGGGAAATATGATCGTCCACTTCATGATGTCAGCTTCTCCACCCCTTCTATCACATACCGCTGCCGCTTAAAGCCCATATTCAGGAGCACCGACAGGTACTTCAGTATCAATGTCAGCATCACCGACATCATGAAGAAGCCGAAGGACATCAGCGACATGATGGACAGCCAGCCCTCCACAGGGCGGTTCCTGCTGAAGACGGAATAGACCAGGTAGCCGAACATGATCAGCAGCGCCCCCAGCAGCACCACGCTCACGGCCAGGGAGATCTTCTCCAGCACATTGGTGAAGATGATGATCGTGTCCGTGGCCAGGGCCCTGCGGTTCCCCCATTCCTCTCTGTTCTTATGTTTTTTCGCCAACTCCTTGTTGTCATAGTGTATAGTGTCCGTCTTCAGCCCGCAGTTCATGTACATGGCCTTCCGGTAGGGGATGTAGGCGTTCATCTGGTTCACCCGGTTCACCGCCCGCCTGGATACCAGCCGGAAGCGCTCCTGCTCCAGCTTCTCCCGGAACTGGTTCCCCCAGTTGTACACCATGTAGAAAAGCCTGGAGCTCAGCGGGATCCCGTACTTCGGCGCAGCCGCCACCACGTCCACGCCCTCCAGCGCCCTGCGGTACACCTCCATCACCAGTCCGGGCTCGAAATCCGCCTCGCAGCCGTCGAACTCGAACAGGAAATCCCCCACCGCCAGGTCCCTCCCGGCATTCATGGCGCTCTCCATGCCCTGATAGTAGCTTAAGTGGATCAGGCTCACCACGGGCTTCTCGGCCAGCTCCTCCAGGAACCCCCGCACCTGCTCCACGGTGTCGTCCACACAGCCGTCGTCCACGCAGACGATCTCATATTTTTCAAAATTCTCCCGCATCACGCCGCAGACCAGTCCCAGGAACTCCCTAATCCGCTCCCCCTCGTCGTGCAGATATATCACGCAGGACACAAAATTCTTTTCCTTACTCTGTAGCATCTCCCCGGCATTCCATTCTTGCTTTATTTTTCGTCCAGAAACTCGTCCAGATCGTAGACCGTATTGATCTTCCCCGACAGCACGCTCAGGAAGGCGGGCCGCCTGGTGGAGAACTTCAGCACCGTGGGCCTGGAATCGTCTATCTCGGAAGCCTTCAGCACAGGCTTCATGGAGAACAGCGACCTCTCATAGGCGAACCGGTACTCCTCCCGCACGTATTTCCTGGCCAGGGCCGCCATGTACTCCCAGGCGCTCTCCGGCCTCCTGGCACAGGTATTGCAGTTCCCCAGCCTCCCCCCGCAGTCCGTTCCCTCCATGCAGGGGAACCGGGGCACGATTCCCCTGCTGGTCTTGTGGGGCGTGAAGGTCACGGAGGTCAGGGAATGATATCCCGTCCTCCCGAAGGGCATGATGGAGAAAAAGGGGCCGTCCATCACCGTCAGCCCGATGTCCCGCAGCCGCTCGTTCACCCTGCACAGGATGATCTCACACAGCTCATACTTGATGGGGAAGGGCCGGAAGTCCCCGCCCTCCCCGGCCTCCACCAGCCCCAGCACCTGGTTCACCGAGGCATAGGTGGCGTTCAGCACGAAGGGGGCCTCGTACCGCTCCTCCCGCCCCCGGTGCAGGGCATGTACCTCATACCGGTCTGCCCCTTTCGCAATGCGGACGATCTCCCTGCCCAAGAGCAGCTCCACGCCCTTCCACTTCCCCAGCTCCTCCAGGAAGAAGTCCCGCAGGATCCCCGCATCATAGGTGTACTCCTCCGTGAGGAAAGCCCCGTCGCAGCTTCCCTCCTGAAAGAACCGCTCCACCGGCAGCGCCTCGCAGAAGATCCCCGCGTCCCTGCAGAACTTCACGAACTCCCCCGCGTCCGTCCAGGAGAAATGCCTGGAGGTGGCGTACACCTGCTGGAACCGGGCGTGGATGCAGAAGGAATAGTCCTCCACGAACCGCCTGAAATACCCTGCGCTCTTCAGGGCCGTGGACAGGGACCTGGGATAGTGGTAGCCCATGTGCACCCTGGCCTGGTTCGCGTATGTGGCCCTGGCGAAGGCCGCGTCCTCCATCTCCAGCACCGCCACCCGCTGGCCCATCCTGGCACAGCGCAGCGCCGCGTACAGCCCGTACAGCCCGGCCCCGATTATGACCTTATCTACCGTCCCCATCCAAAGCTCCCCTCTTCTCGGCGCAGACCCTGGCCAGACGGTATTCGAAATCCCGTCTGTCCTTCGCCGCCAGGACCTCCAAGATCATGCCCGCGAAGAAGGACTGGATTCCCGCCAGCACCATGAACCCGCAGACGATCAGCGTGGGGAACCGGGGCACCAGCCCCGTGGCAAAGTATTCCCTGAAAATGGGCAGCATGAACAGCAGCGCAGCCGCCACCAGGAGCAGGCAGACGGCTCCGAAGAACCGGGCCGGCCTGTAGTTGCGGTAGAGCTGCAGCATCTTCCGGATGACCCGCAGCCCGTCGCTGTAGGTGTTCAGCTTGGACTGGCTCCCCTCCGGCCTGTCCCGGTACTCCACCACCACGTTCTCCACCTGCATATTGTAATTCACCGCGTGGATGGTCATCTCCGTCTCTATCTCGAAGCCCTTGGAGAACACGGGGAAGGTCTTCACGAACTCATAGCTGAAGGCCCTGTAGCCCGTCATGATGTCCTTGATGTCCGTGTGGAACAGCCCGTTGATGCCCGTCCGCATGAGGCTGTTGCCGAAGTTGTGGAAGGGCCGCTTGTTCTCCGTAAAGTAGGTGGAGGAGAGCCTGTCCCCCACCACCATGTCCGCACCCCGCTCCAGGACCCGGTCCGCCATCTCCCTGGCGCAGTCCAGGGGATAGGTGTCGTCCCCGTCGATCATCAGATAGCACAGGGCATCAATCTCCCGGAACATCCTGCGGATCACGTTCCCCTTGCCCTGCTTGCGCTCCTGACGGACTACGGCCCCGTGGTCTCTCGCCAGCTCCACCGTCCTGTCGGTGGAATTGTTGTCATAGACATAGACCACGGCCTCCGGCAGCGCCGCCTTTACATCGTCCACCACCTTGGCGATGGTCTGCTCCTCATTGTAACAGGGAATCAATACCGCTATCCTCTCCATCTGCACTGCCCTTTCTCCCGCTTCTCTCAATAATATGTGCCGCCATGCAGCATATCCGTAAAATAGGCCACGCCGCAGACCACATGGCCCAGATACGCCATCCACTGCAGCAGGATCGCCGCCCTGCGCCCCCGGCGGTCCCAAAAGCCCTGCAATCCCCCGCCGGAATCCTTGCGGCAGGCCCCCATCCCCCGGGCCAGCTCCCGGGCGGTAACCCGCAGCAGCAGCAGGACCGAGGCGAACTGGCAGAAGAAGATTCCGTACATATAGCCCCAGGAGAAATTGAAGTCCACCTTCCGGAACCCCTTTTCATATAGAAGGAACGCCTCCGCGAAGCTTACGATGTACAGCAGCCAGGAGAACCGCACCATGGCGTCCTTCCTGCACTCCCTGAAGTTCAGCGCCAGCACCGCCAGGGGAAATCCCATGGCCAGGCAGATGCCCAGGGGGATGTTGTAGCAGTAATCCGCCCAGACCTCCCCGAAGCAGAAGCCCAGGCCCCGCTCCTGTCCCTCCTCCGCCGCCACGAACACCCCCTTATACTGGTACAGCAGGTCCAGGAAGGTGGGCACGAAGCAGAGCCCCAGCCGCACCGTAGGGCGGAAATTCCGAAAGCCGGACCGCACCAGCCGGTACAGCATCAGCAGCCCCGCCGCGCTGACCAGCACCAGAGTAAAGCTGGGCTTGGTCATGGTGGCGGCCAGCAGGAAGAGGGAGAACAGCACATAGTCCCGCCCCCTGCCGCCCTCCTCATACACGGGCAGCAGCTTCACGTACCAGAGGAATGCCAGGATCCCGAAGGGCCTGGCCGCGATATAGGTGGCATTGTGGAAAGGGTTCGCCGAGAACACGCCCAGATACCGGAAGGGAATCCCCGGCACGTACATGCCCTTCGGGGGATACAGCATGGAGATGAAAAAGAGGGATACCGCCGCCAGGCTCAGGGCGATCCGGAAAGCCAGCCGCCAGGCCCCGGAGGCTTTCCCGCCCGCTCTCCCCGCCTCCGTCCCGGGCAGGATCAGGCAGTTGAAAGCCAGCTTCGTCACCGTCATCCCCAGGCCGTTGAGCAGCATGGTGGCCAGGGCCACGGACCACTCCGGCGAAGCGAACAGATGGATCAGCGCCGCCAGCTTGAAAAATACAGGGTAGGGAAAGCTATACCCGCTCTCCAGGCCCTGCATTTCCAGAATATATGCCTTCATGTCCGAATATACGTCCCCGGAGGTCTGTCCGTAGAACAGCTCCAGCGTCACGGCCGATACCCAGGCCAGCAGCGCCAGGAACACTGCCGCGTCTATGATCCGGTTCCTCCTCAGCTCCTTCTCACTACAGTTCATGTCTCGCATCCTTCCAAACATACGGCCTTCCCGTTCCCTCATCTGCGGTAGTGCGCCGCGACCTTCTTCACGGCGGCGATGACGTCGTCCACGTCCCCGTCCGTCAGGCCGTAGAACAGGGGCAGACTCATGATCTCCTCATAGAGCTTCTCCGCGTTGGGGCACAGCCCCTTCCCGTATCCCAGCTTCTCGTAATAGGAGTGCCAGTAGACCGGCAGATAGTGTACCTGGGAATAGATGTTCTCCGCCCGCAGCGCGTCAAAGAACTGCCGCCTGTCGCAGAGCAGCCGCTCCGGCCGCAGACGCAAGATGTACAGGTGCCGCACCGTATCCGACTCCGGAATCTCCCGCTGCAGGACGACTTCGGGGATCTCCGCCAGGGTCTCGTCATACTTCGCCACGATCTCCTTCCTGCGGGCCGCGAACCTGTCCAGCTTCCCGAGCTGGCTTATCAGCAGCGCCGCCTGGATGTCCGTCATCCGGTAGTTGAAGCCCAGCTCCACCTGTTCATTGTACCACAGGGCGTCCGTGGGATGCACCATCTCCTCCCGGTTGCGGGTGATGCCGTGGGCCCGCAGGCGCAGCAGCCTGCGGTAAACGCCCTCGTCATTGGTGGTCACCGCGCCGCCCTCGCCGGAGGTGACGGTCTTCACCGGGTGGAAGCTGAAGCACGTCATGTCCGCCAGGCTCCCCACGGGCTGCCCGCAGTACCTGGTGCCGATGGCGTGGGCCGCGTCCTCAATGAAGACCAGCCCGTGCCTCCTGCAGATTTCCCCAATCTCCCTGTGCCGCACGGCTTGACCGGTATAGTCAACCGCCACGATTCCTCTGGTGCGGGGGGTGACCAGCTTTTCGATGGCGGCGGGGTCGATATTGTAGGTCTCGGGGTCGATGTCGGCGAACACGGGCCTGGCGCCGCAGTAGAGCACGCAGTTGGCCGACGCGGCGAAGGTGATGGGGCTGACGATGACCTCGTCCCCCTCCCCAAAGCCCGCCGCCATGGCCGCCAGGTGCAGCGCCGCCGTGCCGTTGCTCACCACCACCGCATACCTGGCGCCAGTGACCTCGCAGAGCTTCTGTTCCGCCGCTGCGATCATAGGGCCGCAGGTCAGGTCCCCGTTTCGGAGCACCTCCGCCACTGCCTGTATGTCATCCTCCTCGATCCATTGCTTTCCATAGCCAAGCGGCTGCTCCCGCACAGGAGTCCCGCCGAATATCGCCAACTGTTCCATTCCCATGTCTCCTCCATCCCGCCTCTGCCGGAATCCCTGTCCGCCGGGGACGGCCCTGTTTTGCCCTATCATACCATATCATGCCTGAAAAGGCAATTTTTAGCATAATATTTTACAGCTCATGCTTGCATTTGTCTTCCACGGAGATGTTCTTGCCTATCTGCACCTCGATGATCTTCAGCTCGCTGTCCGCGGAGACGGTGTGCCTGCACCCTGCCGGCATGGAGATCACGTCCCCCGGGGAGACGCTGCGCTCCACCCCGTCGATCACGGCCCTCCCCCTGCCGCCCATCACCGTCCAGACCTCGTCCCGGTGCTCATGGCTGTGGTAATGCAGGGCATGTCCCGGCAGCAGGACGATCTTGATCGTCAGGCTGTCCTCCTGCACATCCAGGACCGTGAAGCTCCCCCAGGACTTCTCCGCGTACATGACCTGCTGCTCTATCCGCTCCACATAGGGCTTGATATAGCTGCTCTGCTCCTTGTCCGAAATCAGGATGCCGTCGCTGCTGGCGGCCACCACCATGTCCCGGCAGCCCATGCAGAGGATGGGGATGTTCAGCTCGTTCACCACATGGGTGTTCTCGCAGGTCTCGTTCAGGGTGGCCCGTCCCAGGGCGCTGTCCGCCATGGCCTCCGAGAAAGTGTTCCAGGTGCCCAGATCCTTCCACTGGCCGCCGAAGCGCAGCACCCGGATCTCCGGCTCCCGCTCCGCCACGGCATAGTCGAAGCTGATCTTCTCCATCTCCCCGTACCGGCAGAACAGATCCTGGTAATCCCGAAACTCCATGCGCTCATGGGCCTTCTCCAGCAGATAGCCCAGCCGGAAGGCGAACACGCCGCCGTTCCAGAGTGCCCCCTGGGCGATATACTCCCGGGCCGTGGATACGTCCGGCTTCTCCCGGAAGGTGTCCACGCCGCTGACCCGCTCAGAGGACGCGGGGATGATATAGCCGTATTTCTCGCTGGGGTAGGTGGGCTCGATGCCCATCAGGTACAGGTTCGCGCCCCCTGCCCCGGCCATCTGCGCCATCTCATGCAGGGCCCGGAAATAGGGTTCTTCCACGTAAGGGTCTACCGGGCACACCACTACAGGCTCGTCTTCCCCTACGCCCTGTACGTCCCGCAGATAGCTGGCCGCCAGGCTCACCGCCGGAAAGGTGTCCCGGCGGCAGGGCTCCACGCAGACGTTCACCCTGTCCCCCAACTGGTTCTTGATCAGGCTCACCTGCTTCCTGCCGGTGGCTATGGTGATCCGCGCCCCGGGATCCACCGCGGATATCTGGCGGTAGACCCTGCCCAGCATGGACTCGAAGCCCCCCTGTCCGTCGGAGAGCATCCGGATGAACTGCTTGGAGCGGATGTCATTGGACAGAGGCCACAGGCGTTTGCCGCTTCCTCCGGATAATAAGATAATGTTCATCGCGCGCCCTCCTATCTCAGTTCCGCCTCGCACAGCTCCAGCGCCGCGGCGATCACCTTGTCCATGTCATAATACTTATAGCCCCCCAGCCTGCCGCCGAAGATGACCCTGGCCTCTTTCCCGGCCCTCTCCCTGTACTGGGCGTACAGGGCATTGTTCCTGTCATCGTTCACGGGATAATAGGGCTCGTCCCCCTTCTTCCACTCGCTGGAGTATTCCCGGGAGATGATGGTGGTGGGCTGCTTTCCGAATTCAAAATGCTTGTGCTCGATGATCCTGGTATAGGGAACCTCCCGCTCCGTGTAGTTCACCACGGCGTTGCCCTGGAAATTCTCCATCTCCAGCTCCTCGGTCTCGAAGCGGACGCTGCGGTACTGGAGGACACCCAGGGAATAATCGTAGAACTGGTCTATCATGCCTGTGTATATGATCTTATCCGCCAGCCTGTCCAGCTCCTGCCTGTTCTCCAGATAGTCCACATTCAGGCGCACCTCGGTGCCCGCCAGCAGCTTCTCCACCAGCTCCGTGTAGCCTCCGATGGGGATGCCCTGATAGCGGTCATTGAAGTAATTGTTGTCATAGGTGAAGCGCAGGGGCAGACGCTTGATGATAAAGGCCGGAAGGTCGCGGCAGTCCCGCCCCCACTGCTTCTCAGTATAACCCTTTATCAGCTTCTCATATACATCCCGGCCCACCAGGGAAAGGGCCTGCTCCTCCAGGTTCTTTGGCATGATGATGCCAAGGTCCGCTATCTGGGCCGCGATGATTTCCTTGGCCTCGGCGGGGGTGGCGATGTTCCACATCCTGCTGAATGTGTTCATATTGAAGGGCAGGTTGTAAAGCTCGTCCTTATAGCGGGCGATGGGGGAGTTGACATAATTGTTGAACTCCGCGAACTGGCATACATAGTCCCAGATCCGCCTGTCCGAGGTGTGGAAGATATGGGCCCCGTACCGGTGCACCTGGATGCCGTGGACCTCCTCGCAGTAGACATTCCCGGCGATGTGGTTGCGCCGCTCCACCACCAGGCATTTCTTCCCCTTCTTCTTCGCCTCCCGGGCAAAGACCGCGCCGAACAGTCCGGCTCCGACGATCAGATAATCATATTTCATGCTGTCCCTCCTTTGGGGCTTGGATTTTTGATTTCGATTGGCTCAGGTTCCTGAGACGCTTTCATTATAGCAGATTGTGGGTGGAATTCCAACTTATAAATTGAGGTTGTGGGCAGGGCGGGCGATTTTATTGAAAATATATGGGCGACAGCACAAAAGACGCATGGGACAGTGCGCCATGCGTCTTCTGCATTTATGAGGAAGGATGAGGAGGCGATTTCATCGTTCTGGCGGGGTGGATGGAACTGTCGCTGTATTTCTGCACAGCACCTATGAATATCAAAACAGCGGCTTAGCGTACGCTGGCTATTGCCGCTGTTTTGAATTCCCCTTTTACGTAGTCTATTATAAGACAAAAGCGGCTTCTTGTAAAGGGGAAGTCATCGACAAATGTTGACAAATCCAGCGCAAGGTCTGGTAAACTGCACACTTTTTCCTCAGTCAGGCAGGAAGCGCATCGGCCGTACCGCTCTTACCTCAACACAACACGGCTTTTCGTTACAGGGAAGCGTTGGACTATCTCGTAAGAATCATTCACCTTCTTCATGGCATAGTATGTGTTTTTTATGGAGTCCCCTTGTTCCTCCAAAAAGCTGCCTATGATATCCATGACCGTTTCATAAGTCTTTTTTGTCACCTGAAATCCTCTCAGCCATATCAAACCATAATGTAGCATCAAACCCGTATCTTCATTCCAAGCCTTCCTGATATGGCGTGTCCAAAATCTCCACTACGTACTCCATGGCCTTTTCGACTTCATCCTTTGTCAGGCCATATTCTGCGCAAATCTCCTCTATTGTCATTTCATCTTTCACACAGGCAATCAGCAGGCTTACAGGTATCCTGCTTCCCACTATGGTCGGCATGCCTCCCAGGACTTTCCTGTTGACTTGGATATTATCGCATTTTTCGGCTATTGCCTTAAAATATTGATTGACTTCCTTATAATTTCCAGATTCTTTTTTCAAATATATAATGTCAGCTTTCATACCATCATTATACGTCGGATACTTCCCTCTTAAACCAGATGCATATTCATTTTTTCCATTATATGTATATTGATGTAGCTCCGGAAAAACAATATCGAAATTTTTCCCTAAAAGTTCTGTCATTTTCCCCTCCAAGCTTAGAGCGAGTCCATTTTTTCTTTGAGCGCCGTCAAGGTTTTGATAATATCGTCTATATCCCTACTTGAAACTTCAAAAGACCTTGATTCTTCATCATCCCCATTTTCCGTCATCAGCTTCAATATCGCCGACACCGCCGTCGTCACTTTGGGATTTTCATCGTCCCTGTAGCCGATAATCTGGCTCTCCAGTAATTTAAAACAGGAAATCTTACTATGCTTCTTTATGTAAAGGTGGTTCTTCAAATCATGTTCACACTCATAAACCACTTTGGCGACTTCTAAATCCTCTTCCGGAATGTTCTGCCCTTCCCTGCCATCTGCCAATTCGATTACAATCTTGATAATGGAAAAGACATATTCTACAAACTCTTTATCTCTTAATTCGGGAATGGACTCCTTTCTATTCGAATCAATCCCCAGAGAAAAACCGGATGTGCTCCAAATTATTCTAAGCAGGCCACGCTTGTAAGCGTTCAGGAAAATCTCAGCATATGTACCACTCATGGAATCGCCCCCTTTCGTCTTCCCAAATCATAACACATCTTCTTCCTTATTGCAATTACTTCGCTGCGCTTGCGGAAAGTTGGGGGCATATAAATCTGTCTGAATATCAAAGCAGCGGATTAGTCTATGCCAATGCCGCTGCTTTGAATTCCCTTTTCATGTGCCCCATTGTAAGACAGAATCGGCTTCCTGTAAAGGAAAAGCCATCGACAAATCTCGACAATCTTGTCGCCGATGATTCCAATCCAGCGGAGCGGCCCCTTGCCCCCGCTATCCAAGATTGAGCCGGGACTTTAAAGCCTCCTGCAGCACTTGCGAAAAATTGATGTTCCGTTCCATCGCAGCGGCATTTAGCCATGCGGGCAAGGTGACGGTCCTATTGACCGCGCGGTTCACGTTTGCCAGCCGGACCGATGGCATATAAACATCGACCAGAACTACACGCTCGTTTTCCTTGGCCCTGATTTCGGGCAGGGGGGTAGGGGCGGGGATTTCCTCTCCGTCTTCTTCCAGTCCGTTCAGGACGCAGCCCAGGAGCTCCCGTGCCGACAGGAATGCGTCCTCATCGCTGGTTCCGCTGGTGGCACATTTTAAGTCGGGGAAATCAATGGCGATCTCTTTTCCGGGTTCATAGGTGAAGATAGCGGGATATATATAACGGTCGGTCTTTTTCATAAAAACAACCTCCTATATGAAGAGTGTGTCAGGCAGACAGGGCTAATCGAATGTCAGCCCCGACTGTTCCTCGATGCGCTTCAGTGTCGGCAGCGGGATGTCTTTATCGGGATGCTTTATCGTTGTGCGTCCCTTTTTGGTGGGGTGTTTGTATTGATGATGGCTTCCAACCACGCTTACCTCATACCATCCGTCTGCTTTAAGCATTTTGATGACTTCTCGAGATGAATAACTTTTCATGCATTATTTCCTCCTGACAGTAATATTATGATACGTGTAAAAATATTTGTCGATGGGCAAATATTTTTATGGGTGGGGAGATGTCGGGAAGGATGATTGGTGGGGTTTGCATGGGTTATTCATCAACATTTTAATGAGAACACGGCATCTTTCTGGTTTTATGCAGCAAATCTCCTTTCCACACAGTACCACATTCTGTACACCTTGTACCATCATATACTTCAAGTGTACATCCTCCTTCGCCATCCCTGCCATGTACCTGAACAATGCCCGAAATAATATTATGTTTGAGACAGCCTTCCTCAGCAGTGAAATCTATAGGATAAATTTCCCCATCTTCATCCACAAACTGTTCATCATATAGAACCAAATCCTGAAATATATCATAGCCTTCAACATTATAATCATAAATCCAAAAGTTGTTACCATCCACAGCGTCTTCTGCCGTTTCTATAACTGCATCTTTAACGTGACGTACCTTCGGATATGCTAAAGCTGTTAATGAATTTAAAAACACTAAGAAGGCAAAGACCCCTATCGCTACCGCTTTTTCCTTACCCCCTATCTCCCTTATTTCTTTCATCAATGCTATTCGCCTATCAATCTCGGTGTTACCTTTCAACGCACTACCGCATGGAGTCTTTTGTCTACTATCACCTCTGTTCCTTTCCAACAAATCGATATATACCTCACGTTCTGCCTCTGTGCATCCATTAAGCACTCTCTCATCACAAGAGGTTTCACTTAAATATTTTATCTCATGCTTCAGAAAGTATATCAACGGATTGAACCAGTGTAGACAACAAACAAATTCCAACAACAGTTTCACCCATATATCCATCCCAACAATATGCATTATTTCATGTTTTAAAATCCAGTATAAATCTCCTTCAGCATATTTCTTCTGCAAAAATATAACTGGCTTAACCGCGCCAAGTGTAAATGTCCCGTTATCTACCCGTGTCCAGACAATCTTGGCTCTGTTCCTGAATCTAACCGTTTCTCGCAAACGTTCCAATGCGGGTTCCAGATTTTCATCCTCACACTTAATGGCCAATGTATGAAACTCATATCTCATTTTCAGGAATTTTACCGTTCGAATAAGCAACAACAGCGCTGCAATCATAAACCATATCAATGTCATCAGCATTAATGTCTGATATTCCTTTGTTTGATAATCGGCCTCTTTTGTTTCTATATTCGCAATAGCAACTAACCCTTTTACTCCTGCGTCTACTTCGTCATGGAAAAAGAAACTCATAATGCGCCTATATGTTCCCCCAATCCATGCCCATGGCACCACATAAGCAAGCATCACAATCGTCAAAGCCCTATATTTCATGCATTGAGTAATCGATTTCCTAAATAGCCTTGCCCATAACAGATAGCCTGTATACAGAGCACTCCCAGCAGACATCATCAACAATAGATATCCCATCTTCGCCTTCTCTTATCTTTCTGTATTCTAACTGAATTAGCGGCCTGCCAATACGCCAAGCCGCCAATTTCTAGTCTCTTTTCTACCTCATATATCGACATCAGAGAGTTCATCCCAAATCATTTATTCCCTGATAGCTCCTTCCTTTTCTATACCTTTATTTGCTTACTTTTTTATGTTATCATGTGGGCATTTGACATATTCAGTAACAGCGTACAAATCCCCCATCCAAATAGTATAACAATAAACACACTGTGTACTGTGATATGTCTTAACAACACATCCACCTTTACCATCATCTACATGCGTCTGAAAATACCCTTTCACAATCCTATGTCCCAGGCAAATCGTCTGCGCGCTAATCCCACTCACCGGCGTAATATTCCCGTCCTCATCCACAAACTGCTCATCATACAAAATAACCGCGCCATGCTCCTCTCCGCACCCGCAGCCCGCATCATGGGGCTCCGCGGCGAATGCCGTCACGGACTCCGCCAGCATCATAAACGCAACCAGACCTGCCACCATCGTTCTCTTCATCTTTTTCATCTTCTGTACCTTCATAGCATTTTACCCTTTCTGCTATCCGCTCACAATCCTACGTGTTCCTGCCCGCTGCCCGACCGCACTTTCGGCCTGTCAGACAGCCGTTTCCAAGTTACACCCCCTGTCGTCCATCGACCCGGGGGCTGCCGATGCCCGGCATATGCCGCACCGGCGTTTCCGCCCTCTTCCGCTATGAGGCCAGCAGGCGATGGCATCCTATAAGTTACGACAGCGCCACCGCAAGATCAGGTCGCGCCGTCCTGCCGCGATACTTGCCGAATGCCCGGAACGGGGCATGGCCATCCGGCTATCGCAGGCATGCATGTCGGCCGGCGGCACAGCGTCCTGCCGTCCGCCCATGCTACTTCTTCAGCTTCTTCATCAAGCCGTCCAGCAGACGCTTGCTCTCGCTGTCGATCTCCTTGTTCCCCGTAAGGGCGGCAAAGAAGTTCCCGTACTCTCCGCCATAGAAATCGTCCAGCAGCTCCTGCGTCTGTACCTGTAGCAGCTCTTCCTGGGACAGCGCCGCCTCCACATAGGCGCGCTTGCGGCTCACGATGCCCTTCTCCTCCAGGCGGAACAGGAGCGTGTTCAGAGTCTGCCTCTTCCACTTCTTCCCTCTCTCCTTCATCTCCTCCAGGAGCTCCCTGGTCTGCATCGGCTCGGTGCGCTGCCACAGCACTTCCATGACCTCGCGCTCTGCTCCAGTTATTTTGTGATTGACCTTCAAGATTGATTCACCTCCTTTTCCTGTACACTTCCATGTTACTACATTCGAATAGTCTTGTCAAAACATTCTTTCGAAGTTTTGCACATTTTTTGGCGCCTGCGCATCCCGGGACACGCAAGCGCCTCCTCCGGCTGCCACCCCCGCAGCCGGGCGAACATCAGGGCGTGCAGACGCCGCGGTTGCGGAGGATCTGCTTCAGGCTGTTGTAAGCAACATCCAGCTCCGAATTCCGGATGCTCAGCTTCCGGTTCTCCCGGCCCAGCTCATCGTTCTCGATGTACAGCTCGCTCAGCCTCTCCTTCAGCTTTGAGATCTCCGCGTCCTTTTGCGCCATCATCACGCGCACGCTCCTTTTTCTGTTGTCGGACAGCCTCTTCAGTAATCTAGCCAAATCTCTACCTCCTTAGTATATTTTATTACACTTACGTAATCATTGTGCATCACTATCCCCCTTTTGTCAATCCCAAATATAAAAAAAGTCAATAAATGTCGAATTTTAATTGGAAATTTCAGGAAAACAAAATTGACGGCCCTGCATAAAGACAAAGCCGTCAACATTTTCTCCCAAGCCTGAGCATGCTCCATCTGCCATAAACGCGCAATCGTCCCCTTGCCGGGGCGGAGTCCGGGCCTGCCCCTACCGCCCGCGGTCACGATTTGCGTCCATATACGGCCTATTTGAGCAATTCCTCATAGCTTGTCCCCAGCTCGTTCTTTATCCCTTTCAGCTGCTGCACATGTACGTGCTGCAAGCCGCGTTCGATTTTCACGAGGCACTCCCTCGTAATGGCAATTCCCTGCAGATCCAGCATACGGACCAGCTCCGTCTGCCCTATCCCCCTTGCAAGCCTGATTTCTCTGATATTCTTCCCTATGTTTCCGTTTTTGTCCTGTTTTATCTTCTGTATCAAAACCGCACCTCTGCTCTGCTCTGCACCATTTCTGGTCCATTTTTTCTTTTATTTTACCCCTTAACCGGGAAGCAATGGGACTCATATGGGTCCTATTTACGCAAAAGTTTGCCAGGAAACATAATCTTTTATCGATTCTCGTCCTGAAAAAGCACAGAATAAGAAAAAGGCGGTCATCTGCCGCCTTTGAATCACAACCTGTCACTCAAATCGTACTGTTTCCAAAAGCTTTCGGATGTCCTCTACGCTAAGCCACTCTGTATTTTTACCTGAGCTATAGGAAAAACCTTCCGGCACCTTTCTGCCCGTAGGAACTACCCGGCGCCTCTCATCCCAGACTATCTGAGGGTATACGATGAAATGTCTGTCATACTCATAGGTATGCATGGAATCTTCCGCAGCCACCATGACCTCATGCAGCTTCTCCCCTTCGCGGATGCCCACCTCAGGCATCTCGCATCCGGGCAGCATGGCCTGCGCCAGATCCGTCACTTTGAAGGAAGGAATCTTCGAAATGAAGGTCTCCCCCCCTTTGGCCTCCTCAAAGGCCTTTATGACCAGCTCCACGCCCTGACGGAGGCTGATCCAGAAACGGGTCATGCGGTAATCCGTGATGGGCAGACGCGTCCCGCCGTTCTGGATGATGTCATGGAAGAGCGGGATGACGGATCCCCTGCTCCCCGCCACATTGCCGTAGCGCACCACGGAAAAGCAGATGTCCTGGCTCCCGGCATAGGCGTTGGCCGCTATGAACAGCTTGTCCGACACCAGCTTGGTCCCCCCGTAGAGATTGACAGGGTTCACCGCCTTGTCCGTGGACAGGGCCACCACCTTCTTCACGCCGCTGTCCAGCGCCGCGTCGATGACGTTCTGGGCGCCGCCCACGTTGGTCTTGATGGCCTCCGCGGGGTTGTACTCACAGGCGGGCACCTGCTTGAGGGCTGCCGCGTGCACCACATAATCCACCCCTTTGAAAGCCCGCAGGAGCCTCTCCCTGTCCCGCACGTCGCCGATAAAGAACCGCAGCTTCGAGGCATGCTCCTTGAACTCGTTCTGCATGATATACTGTTTGAATTCATCCCGGGAATAGATGACGATCCTCTTCGGGCTGTAGTGCTCCAGGACATATTTCGTAAACGCCTTGCCGAAGCTTCCCGTTCCGCCCGTAATCAGAATTGATTTATCATTTAACATACTGTCTGTCCTCTTTCCGTATGGCTGAACTGATTTGTGTATACTGCCATATCATAACATATCATTCCCCAAAAGGCAATGAATTTTCCATATCTAGAAGTTTTCTGGGATTTTTCGTCTGAAGCACGTTCCTCTGCTTGGCCATATCCACGTGGGTGTAGATCTCCGTGGTACGGATGGAACTGTGGCCCAGCATTTCCTGGATACAGCGGATGTCCACGTCCTGATTCACCAGGTATGTGGCGAAGGAGTGGCGGAACATGTGAGGCGTGATATGCATGGAAATAGAGGCGGCGCAGGTCAGACGTTTGATCATGTCCCGAACCGACTGGTCGGACAGCGGATGTCCGTATTTGTTCAGAAAGAAATGCTCGCTTTCCCTGATCTGTGCTTTGAAAAGGGTCTCATACTCCCTCAGCGAATCGATGGTAATCTTCTCCGTGAGCTGCAGGATACGCTCTTTGTCCCCTTTTCCGTGGATGCGGACCTCCCCTTCACAGAGGTTCACAGCCTCCCGCTTCAGGCCGCACAATTCCGATATCCGCAGCCCCGTTGCGAAGAGAAGCTCTATCACGGCGATGTCGCGGACGGCGCACTTCATCTGGTACGGCGTGTCCGCCCTTTTTTTCTGTGAGTACAGCTCCTGGTAGAAGGTGTTCATGACATGGTTCGGTATATAGCGGGGCAGCCTCCGGGGCAGCTTGAAGCTCAGGTCGAGGCGGTACAAAGGGTTCTCCGCTATCTCCTCCGCGTAGATCAGATAGTGGTAAAAAGCGCGTATGCTGGCAATCTTCCTTTTTATGGTACGTGGCGCCTTTTCACAGTGCAGGGAGTCCACATAGCTCCCCACGGCCTCCTTGCTCTGGAAGTCCCCGTTCCGGCTCTCTGTGTACAGCCTGAAATCCCGCAAATCCGCCCGGTATGCCCGAATCGTCTTCGGATCCAGCTCCTTGCGCACCTGGCAGTGCTGCAGATATTCCTCAATCAGTTCCGCTAAAGCAGTCATTCCTTTTTCCTCCTGTGTATGTGATGATATTGTGGGTCAGATAAATATTATATAATACTGACGGTGGCTACAATATCACTTTTTTACAGGATTTGGATATGTGCTTCATTCCTCCTTCCCGATAGACTGTAGGGCTGTCATCTAATATTGGTATTATAACCTTTGTTGGGGGAAATTTCAAGAGGTTTTTGATCATTAAAATCATTTATCTGTGTATAAAAGCGGCC
>OFFK01000141.1_pt1 | contig 58253 bp, 45 predicted proteins | sample 1521361 | NCBI WGS metagenome assembly OFFK01 (sample SAMEA3504096, study PRJEB24116) | mouse gut metagenome | biome: mouse gut; feature: mouse-associated habitat; material: faeces | place: Denmark | collected 2011 | reverse complement strand
GTCAGCGTTATGCAGTCTGGTTTCACGGCAAGTGAAATCGTTAAGCAGTATATATAAGAGGCCGCCATGAACAATCCATTTACGCTGTCTTTCGGAAAAAAGCCATTGCAATATATATCCCGTATCCCGCAGACCGCTGAAATCATTGAGAATTTCACTGCGGAAAGGCCATCCAATCAGATATACATGATCACGGGGGTCAGAGGATCCGGTAAGACTGTCCTGATGACCGGCATTGCCGATGAAATCAGGAAAAAAGAAGGCTGGATCGTGCTGGAGCTGAATCCCAACAGAGATCTCCTCCAGAGCCTGGCCGCGAAGCTGTACAGCTTGCCGGAGATGCATTCGGCGTTCCTGCAGGCGAAGCTGGATTTTTCCGCGTTCGGGCTGGGGGTATCACTGGAAAATGCCGTTCCGGTCACGGATATTGAGAATGCCATTGAATTGATGCTGGCAGAGGTTCAGAAGAGGGACAGGAGGCTGCTGATTGCAATCGATGAGGTTACAAATTGCAGCCACATCAGGATATTCGCCAGCTCCTTCCAGATTTTCCTGCGGCAGGACTATCCCATTTTTCTGCTGATGACGGGCCTGTTTGAAAATATCTATGAACTGCAGAATGAGAAGTCCCTTACCTTTTTATACAGAGCGCCCAAGATAATGCTGGGGGCTTTGAACTTCACTGCGGTGCGGAAAAGGTATATGGATACCTTCGGGCTGGACATGGAAGCGGCGGAGAGGATGGCCGGACTGACCAGGGGATATCCCTTTGCGTTCCAGGTGCTGGGATATCTGTACTGGGAGAACAGGGAAGCTGGGACGGTAGAGGGGATTCTGCCGGAATATGACCAGTATCTTGACGAATATGTATACAGCAAAATCTGGTCTGAGCTCTCCGATTTGGACAAAAAGGTGCTGGCTGTGATGGCTGAGAGCGGAGAGAAGAAGGTCAAAGAAATCAGAGACCGCTGCGGCATGACGTCAGGCCTCTTCTCGGTATACAGAGACCGCCTTAAGCGCAAGGGCGTCCTGGATACGGGCAGATACGGCGAAATCTCCTTTGCCCTGCCGCGGTTCGAGGAATTCGTCGGGATGCAGATGTTCTGAATTTTGACAGATGATGCAGAGGTTGTAGCCTGTAGGGGCTGCAGCCTTTTTTGGTGCCAGGACCCTCCGCGGAAGGAAAAACCGGCCGGAACCGGCCATTGAAGAGATGTGCCATAAACTGAAATAATGTATCTTGCGCAGCCCTCCTCCCCCTCTTTTTCCGGGATTCTGCGGTGCCGCGCCACAGACAGGCCACGCGTCCGGCAGCCCATTTGTTCAATGTGCGGCATTGGAGAAGTGTTTCTTGCCGGAAAAATGTGCAGAATATATAATATAGACAGATTCGCACATGTCGATGAGTGGAATTGCCCTGCTGGACGCAGACTTGGGGCACGGAATCAAATGGAAGCAAACGGAACCATGAGAGGATCCTCCCGATGTGAGGACCCGCACAGGAAAGTAAGGAGGAAGTTATGAAGTTCAAAAAAGTAATTGCGCTGATGTTGACTACAGTTCTTTCGCTCTCCGCGCTGACAGGCTGCGGCGGTAAGGATTCCCAGGAGAGCAAGGGGGGAAACGACACGTCTTCCGCGGAAGAAAGCTCATCTGCACAGGATGAGACAGATGGCTCAGCGGAAGGAAGCTCCCAGGCAGAGGGCGAGTCAGGGGGGGCAGAGGGGGAAAGCGCCTCTGGTACTGTCACCCTCCCGCTGGCGGAGACCATGACGTTCACCGCCTTCGCCGGGATGAACGGCGACTACACCATGACGGACAACATCGCCATGCAGAAGTCCCTGGCGGACGCCAACATCAATATAGAGTTCACCAATGTGCTGGGCGCAGATTTGGACGAGAAGAGGAACCTGGTGCTCAACAGCGGCGACTATCCGGACATTTTCTATAAATCCAATGTGGATGCCGCAAAATACGGTCTGCAGGGCGTCATGATTCCCCTGGAGGACCTGATCAGGCAGTATGCCCCCAACCTGACGGCGCTGCTGGACGAGAGGGACGGATGGCAGTACATCACCGCAGCTGACGGCCATGTGTACTCCATACCGGAGATCGACCTGAAGGGCGTTGCAAATCCGGCCTATTGGATCAACAAAAGGTGGATGGACAATCTGGGACTGGAGGAGCCCACCAGCTTCGAGGAGCTCTACGATGTGCTGAAGGCCTTCAAGGAGCAGGACGCAAACGGGAACGGCGACCCCAATGACGAGATTCCCCTGTTCTGCAACACCTACTGCAATCCGCTGATGCTGATGCAGTACCAGGATTTCCCCTATTCCGCATGGGAGAAGCTGGGAATCATCGACGGGAAGCTGGCCTATGTGCCGGCCACGGAGGAATACAGGGAGTTCCTGGCTTTCGTCACCAGACTGTACCAGGACGGGCTGATGGATCCCAATTCCTTCACCCAGCCCCTCGAGCAGCAGGCTCCTACCGGACAGTCCGGGGACGTGATGGGCTCCTTCTTTGACGCGGGCGCATTCCTCACAGTGGGGCGCGACCATGACGAGGATTACATCGCGCTGACGCCCTGGGATGACTGTCTGCAGCTGTCATCCGGCATCACGGCGAACACGCTGGCCATCACCGATGCCTGCGAGCATCCGGAGGTGGTGATAGCATGGGCCGACACCCTGTACACGGAGGAGGGCGGCAGGCTGGCCTGGATGGGCGTGGAGGGCGAGACCTATCAGTATAATGACCAGGGCGAGTGGGAATGGATTACAGGCAAAGGCCATGGCGACGACATCAGCACGGTACGGGCCAGCTCTACTATGCAGGGTGCCCAGAACCATCCTTCCGTGCAGCCTGAAGTGTGGATGACGGATATGTCTTCGGATATCGACCCCGATGAGGTATATCTGAACGCCCAGAGGATGAAGCTGATGGAGCACGGTGTGGTGCCCCTGCCGAACCTGGTCTTCACCGAGGAGCAGAACGCGGAGCTTTCCGTGATCAAGACGGACATCGATAACTACATCACGGAGTACATGGCGAAGGTGGCCACAGGAGAGACCACGCTTGACGATAGCTGGGATGAGTATATCGAGACATTGAAGGCCATGGGGATGGAACGTATGTTCGAAATCTACCAGGAGGTATATGATGCGGCCATAGCGGATTAGGATTTTTCCGGCGACCTGACGGCGGAGGATTGGTAGCGATATCATATCCCCGCCGTTTTCCCTGCATCGGCGCATCTCCCTCCGGCCCGCCGGGAGCGGGAGGGCAGGGGGCAGCGTCTGGGGGATGTTTTTGTGAAAAAAGGAGTGATGAGAATCCATGGAAATACAGAAAAAGAAAGAATCCCTGGGGATCCGGCTGTGGAAGAACATGAAGAAGAACTGGATCCTGTATGTCATGATCGCGCCGGTGGCGGTGTATTACATCGTATTCGCCTATACGCCCATGTACGGCATCCTGCTGGCCTTCAAGAACTATAAGGTGAAGCTGGGCATCCTGGGCAGCCCCTGGGTGGGCCTGGACCATTTTCAGCGGTTCTTCAGCGCCTACAATTTCAAACAGCTCATCGGCAACACCGTGGGAATCAGCGTATACAGCCTGATCATCGGCTTTCCCATTCCCATCGTCTTTGCCCTGATGCTCAATTACCTCACCCACAACAGGCTGAAAAAGGTGGTGCAGATGGTGTCCTACGCGCCCTACTTCATCTCCACCGTGGTCATCTGCGGCATGATCACCATCTTCATGGCCCCGGACACCGGCATCCTGAACGTGATCAGGGGGTTCTTCGGCCTGGAATCGGTGAATTTCCTGGCGAAGCCGGAGTGGTTCAAGTCCATCTACGTGTGGACAGGGGTCTGGCAGGGCATGGGCTGGAGCTCCATCATCTATATCTCCGCCCTGGCCGGGGTGGACTATGAGATGCACGAGGCGGCCATCGTGGACGGCGCCACCAAGATCCAGAGGATGATCCATGTGGATCTGCCCTCCATCAAGCCCACCATACTGATGCTGTTGATCCTGCAGATGGGCTCCATCATGAACGTGGGATTCGAAAAAGTCTACCTGCTCCAGAATACCCTGAACAAGAGCGCGGCTTCTGTCATCTCCACCTATGTCTACGAGGTGGGCCTGATCAACAGCGACTACGGCTATTCCACGGCGGTAGGCCTGTTCAACTCGCTGATCAACCTTGGGCTGGTGGTGGCTGCCAACCAGCTGAGCAAGAGGTTCGCAGGCGAGAGCCTGTTCTAGGAGGGAGGTACATATGAAACGGAAAAATTCAGAAAACAGGCAGATCAAACGCTCTTATTCGGACAAGATATTCGACATTGTGAACCTCCTGGTCATGGTAATTCTGCTGGTGATCTTCGTATGGCCGCTGTGGTTCGTGGTAATCGCCTCTTTCAGCAATCCGAACCAGGTGTGGATGGGGGAGGTGGTCCTATGGCCCAAAGGGTTTACTCTGATTTCCTATGAGACGCTGCTGGAATATGAGCGGATCTGGGTCGGTTACAGGAATACCCTTTTCTATACGGTGGTGGGTACGCTGGTGAACCTGGTGATGACGGTGTGCGGCGCTTATCCGCTGTCCCGGAAGGACTTCCTTCCCAGGCATTTCTTCATGTTCCTGTTCATGCTTACCATGTACTTCGGCGGCGGGCTGATTCCCACCTACCTGGTGGTGAGCGGACTGGGGCTGGTGGACACCCGCTGGGCCATGATCATACCGGGGGCAGTGTCCATCTACAATATCATCATCACAAGGACTTATTTCATGAACAGCATCCCGGCTTCCCTGCAGGAGGCGGCCACCCTGGACGGGGCCAATTCCTTCCAGTATCTGATGCGGGTGGTGCTGCCCCTGTCCAAGCCCATCATAGCGGTGGTGGGGCTGTACTACGCGGTGGGGCACTGGAATGATTTCTACACAGCCCTGATCTATCTGTACAAGGAGGATCTGATGCCGCTGCAGTCCTTCCTGAGGGACATGCTGATGTCCACCAAGCTGACGCTGAACAACCTGTCGGGGATGGACACCGCTACCGTGGAGCTGAAGACCCACCTGGCCCAGACATTGAAATATAGCGTGATCATCGTGTCCACCGTACCGGTGCTCTGCATCTATCCCTTCATCCAGAAATACTTCGTCAAGGGCGTCATGGTGGGGTCTGTCAAGGGATGAGCTTTTTAGAGGGATGAAATGTGTCAGCGCCGCTGAGGCGGCATGACGAAAGGGAAGAAGAGAGCCTGCCCCGTCCAGTACCAGCCGATACCTGGGCACTGGAGGGGAAGATGCGGAACTACATACGAGGAGGAAGACAATGAACCCAATATTACCGCTGCACTATGCGGCGCCGGACGGAGAGCCCCATGTATGGAAGAACGATCCGGATACCCTGTATCTGTACGCCACCAACGAGCTGGTGGGCTGCCCCGGGGACAGGCCGGTGCAGCATGTCTGGTCCACGAAGAATCTGACGGACTGGGAGGAGCACGTCCCGGGCTTTGACGCCGGGCAGGCCGTGGATTTCGAGGATGTGGCGGCGCTGCCTGCCAGCGACTGCATCGAGAAGGACGGCAGATATTATTATTATTTCACGGCGGCGGGAAAGCAGTGCGTGGCTTTCTCTGACAGGCCGGAAGGGCCTTTTTTGGACGCGGTGCCCATTGAGGGGACGGAATTCCCCTCCTGCGGGGATCCTGCCGTCTTCGTGGACGATGACGGCAGCGCTTATCTGTACTGGGGCCAGTTCTATCTCAAGGGCTGTAAGCTGAAAGACAATATGCGGGAGCTGGAGCCGGACACCATCCGCACCATGCTGCTGACAGAGGAGGAGCACGGTTTCCATGAGGGCAGCTCCCTGCGCAAAAGAGGGAATCTCTATTATCTGATTTACTGTGACACGGACAGAGGAGCCGCCACCTGCCTGAGCTATGCGGTGAGCAGGTCTCCTCTTGGCCCTTTCGAGAAAAGGGGGGTAATCATCGACAATGCGGGCTGTGACCTGGCCAACTGGAACAATCACGGTTCTTTGGTCTGCTTTCACGGGCAGTGGTACATTTTGTACCACAAGGCCTGCTTCGCCCTGGAGATGGGAGGCAGGAAAGCCTGCATGGAGCCTGTATATTTCGATGAAAATGGGGACATCGCGGAGGTGGAGATGACCACCCAGGGAGTGGAAGGGCCAATCGACGCCTCTCGCAGGCTGGAGGCCTACCGGGCCTGCCATTTTAAGTGGGCAGCCTGGCACGGAGGCGGAGACCGGCTGGAGCGGGAGGTGGCCTGCTTCTACTGGAAGGAGCCCGTGACCGGATGGCGCAGGACGGCCAGGGACGCGGCCCTGCGCAACAGCAAGGACACAGGGGTGCGCGCCGCCCATTATGTGGAGCGCGGCATCCACAGGGAATACCTGACCCGTCTGACCCATGGGGACTGTATCTATTTCAGATACCTGGACTTTGGGAAAGGGAAGAACAGGTTCACATGCAGTGCGGCCAGCCACAGGACAGGCTGCATTCTGGAACTCCACATCGACGGCGAGGACGGCCCCTGCATCGGCAGATGCCGGATTGGCGACACGGCAGGCTTCGGACCCTGGAACTGGAAGACATTCTCCTGCGCGGTGGAAAATGCGGCAGGGGTGCATGGGCTGTGCCTGAAGGTCTGCTCGGAACGCTTCGACAGGGAGTGGCTCTGCGACCTGGACTGGCTGGAGTTTTCATAATGCTGATGTCAGGGTACTGGGCGGAGCGGATGCGGAACTTATAATATGAGGAGAGAGTAAGATGAATGGATTTGAGTTAAGGATAAAGAACGCGGCCCCGGACGGAAGGGCACCTTGCTTGCGGCCTGTCTTTGCCTGGCGGGCCCCGGCGGAATATGACCAGTTCACCGTACAGGTGGCGTCGGATGAGGAGTTCCAGAGGCTCCTGTTCCTCCGGGACACCAGGGAGCGGTACATAGAATTTGACAGTGCGCCCTTAAACAGGGACAGAACCTATTATGTCCGTGTCCGCAGCGGACTGGGAAAATGGAGCACCGCAAACTTTATGACGGAAAAATGATATATCGGCTTTTTGAACATGCAGCTGCCCCGAAACGGCGTTATGGCGGCGCTTATCGGGGCATCACTTCCGGGCCGGGGACTCCTGCTCACGATACTGGGAAGGGGTCATGCCCATATCCTGCTTGAACTTCCGGCGGAAACTGGAGGTGTTGAGATAGCCCACCGCCACACTGATTTCATCGATGGACTGATTTGTGTCCTGCAGCAGTTCTTTTGCCCTGTCCAGGCGAAGCTTCCACAGATAATCCGTGAAATTCTGATTCACCTCTTTCTTCACCAGATAACTGATATAGGCGATGCTGAAATGGAACTTGTCCGCCAGCTGGGCGATGGAGAAGTCCGGATCGGTGAAGCTGGCTTCGATCAGGGCCTTCAACTGATAGGTGTCGGCAGATTTGGAGGTCTGCTGTTCCCGGAAGAAATCCAGCAGATTTCCGATGTCCTCCCTGATCAGGGCGGCGCTCTCCCGGTAGGGGCAGCTGCGGCAGTGGTAGAGGGCCTGGAAATACAGGTCGCTGTAGGACTTGAACCGGATGGCGGAGTGCTCCATGGCATTGGCGATGGAGGCCAGCAGGTCCATCAGGATGCAGTGGGCGAAAAAGTCGGGAATCTGCCGGACAGTGGACTCGGAGCGGTCTATGATGAGGAAGAGCTCCTCAATCACCGCCTCCGCCTCCCGGAACTGGCCGCTCTGGAGGAAGGCGGAGAGCCTGCCCATGGAATCGTAGGGGTAGGCCAGGGCATGGTCCGCCTCCAGCAGGGAGCCGGATTCCGTGAAGGACACCACAGGCATGCGGTCCCAAAGCCCGGCGGCCTGGACGGCCTGCTCGTAGAGGGAGGGGATGTCCAGAGGGGAGGAGGAGCTGGCGCTGATGGAGGAAAGGTATCCGCTTTCCTTGTGCAGGTCGGCTAAAAGCTCCTGCAGGACATCCTCCTTGTGGGGCTCCGGGCCGGAATAGTTCAGCAGCAATACGGCAGTATCCTTGGAGGATTCCAGAATGACACAGGTATCCTCGGAGGTCAGGGAATGCCGGAAGAAATCCAGGATTCTGCTCCAGGGGAAGGGCATTTTGGGGGACTTCATCTTGATGGCGAAGATATTATTGTCTTCATCCATGGTGAAGAATCCGTCTATGTCCGGCAGCCCCTGGGGGCCGTTCGGCTGGTTGGAGGAGACGATGGTGTCCAGGAGGGACTTCTGGACGGAAAGCTTGTACTTGTCCAGCTTCTCCTGGAGCCTGCGGTTCTTCAGGGTGGACTCCGCGAAGCTCTTGTCCAGCTGCTCGAAATAGCTCCGGCGGCTGTCCAGGGAGGGGACGATTTTGCGGGTGAGCTTGTACAGGGGCAGGTAGGTGCTGCGCATGGACAGCCAGATCAGGAGCAGCCCGGCGATGCCCAGCCCAAACAGCACCAGGTAGGCAGTCCGGAATGCCGTGCTGGCCTGGTCCAACAGCTCCTGGTTGGAAATCAGGGAGACCATGGCATATCCCTGCCCGAAGTCCCTGTTGACGCACAGGGAGGTCTGGCTGTCCACGGGGCAGATGCCGTCCGTGTGGGAGAGGATATCCAGGTAGGGCAGCAGCATGTCCGTGCCTGTTCCGGCGATGATGTTCCCGTCAGGATCCGTCAGGGCGATGGCGGGCATCTCGGAGGAGGCCGTATTCCTGCACAGCTGTGAGATCTCCATGGTATTGATCACGAAAAAGGTGATGTGGTTGGCGTATGTGGTGCTCACGGGGAAATAGATCAGGTATTTCGCGTCTCCATCCCTAAAATACAGGAGCTGGTTCCGGTAGCCGTCCTGATAGGGGGCCGGGTCGAAGGTAAAGATGCTGCCGGAGGGGGAGTACATGCGAAAGACACCGTCCACGTATTCCGTGCGGATATAGGTGGAGGTCACCAGGTTCCGGTTCTTGTTCAGGTAGACGATGGAATTGATATAGGGCTGCCCGGTGGTGTACCCCATGAGCCCGTGGTAGGCCTGGTACTGATGCCATTCGTCGGTGGTGTAGCGTGCGGTGATGATATTCATGTTCCCGCGCATGGAGTTGTTGATGGCGTCCAGGGAGATGATCTCATCCAGCAGGGTCTCCGTGAGGCTGCCCAGGCGCTCCATGGACTGGGCGGTGAGCTGGTCCAGGTACAGCCTGGAGAGCTGTGTGCGGATGATGTAGAAAAAGCCTGTGATCAGGACGCTGAATATGATGAAATAGGACAGAAAATAGCGCAGTAATGTATTCCCGGCAGCTTTGCGGAGTGGCTGCTTCATTCTCATAGTAAGTTCCAAACCTTTCCGTGGCGATGAAATGACTCTGTCTGCAGCGATATGTGTTGATACCTTTATATTACTATTATAAGGGAAGCGGGTGCGCAACGCAAGAGCAGGATGCTTGGAGGCGGAAACGTAGTCAAGAAGAAGCTGGAGAGAGAACAGGAAGACGGCGTCCGGACAGAGGGGGACGGTGTCACGGCTGCCCGTCCTCCGGGCGGAGCAGGTCTGCCAGGGTGATCCGGTCCAGATAGTCGCCAATCGCTCTGTCCAGCCCCTGCCACAGCGCCAGGGTGCGGCAGGCATCCCTGCGGGGACAGGAGGGGGCGTCCTCCTCCAGGCAGGATACCGGCGCCAGGGATTCCTCCGTCAGGCGCAGGATGTCGCCCACAGTGTACTGGTCAGGGGCCTTGGTGAGCTTATAGCCGCCGCCCTTTCCGCGCAGGCCTGTGAGGAGCTTCCCCTTCACCAGGAGCTTGATGATGCTCTCCAGGTATTTCTCGGAAATCCCCTGCCGTCCGGCAATCTCCTTCAGCGGGACATACTTGTCCGACTGCTGCTCGGCCAGGTCGATCATGACCCGGAGAGAATAGCGTCCTTTCGTAGAAACCAACATAACAATCCCATGCCTTTCCGCAGTCCGTGGGCTTTTTTGTCTGAACCCTTCGCGACCCCTGTAATCAATAAACCTACTATAGGAAGCAGGAGCAGCTTCCTATAGTCATAAACCTACTAATAGGAAGCAAGAGCAGCTTCCTATAGTCATAAACCTATTATACAACATGGTTAGTGGGAAAATCAATGGGAATATGGCGAATATGGCCTGGGGCCGATTGACAAAACACAAATCCTGTTATATACTTCCATTAACCTACTTAAAAGATAGGAATAAACAGGCATCAGGCGTATGCGTGGCGGGAAACGGCGCAGACGCAGATGATGCCGCCGGAACAGGAGACAGGAATATGGAAAAGATTTATACATCCGCGGACCAACTGATTGGCAGGACGCCGCTGCTGGAGCTGGCGCACATCGAGAGGGAAGAGAGGCTGGAGGCCAGGATCCTGGCCAAGCTGGAATACCTGAACCCGGCGGGCTCCGTGAAGGACCGGGTGGCCAAAGCCATGATAGACGATGCCGAGGAGAAAGGCCTCCTGCGGCCCGGCTCCGTCATCATCGAGCCCACCTCCGGCAATACGGGCATCGGCCTGGCCTCCGTGGCCGCCGCCAGAGGATACCGCATCATCATCGTCATGCCGGACACTATGAGCGTGGAGCGCCGCCAGATTATGAAGGCCTATGGCGCGGAGCTGGTGCTGTCCGAAGGGGCGAAGGGCATGGCAGGGGCCATCGAGAAGGCCGATGAACTGGCCGGGGAGATTCCGGGCAGCTTCATCCCGGGCCAGTTCGTGAATCCGGCCAACCCCGCCGCCCACAGGGCCACCACAGGCCCGGAGATCTGGGAGGACACGGAGGGGCGGGTGGACATCTTCGTGGCCGGGGTGGGTACCGGCGGCACGCTGACGGGGGTGGGCCAGTACCTGAAGGGCCAAAATCCCCAGGTGAAGGTGGTGGCCGTGGAGCCCGCCTCCTCCCCCGTGCTGAGCCAGGGGCATTCCGGCGCACATAGGATTCAGGGAATCGGTGCCGGATTCGTCCCGGAGGTGCTGGATACCCAGGTCTACGACGAGATCGTCGCGGTGGCGGATGAAGACGCCTTTGTCGCAGGCAGGCGCATGGGCAGGAGCGAGGGCGTGCTGGTGGGCATCTCCTCCGGCGCTGCCGTGTGGGCTGCCGTCCAACTGGCGAAGCGCCCGGAGAACAAGGGGAAGACCATCGTGGCGCTGCTGCCGGATACCGGGGACCGGTATCTCTCCACGGCCATGTTCGCTGAGTAGGAGATGAAAAAGCCATGCCAAGGGGCTGCCCCCTGACATGGCTTTTTATGATATTGCAGACCTGCGCATTGGAAATAGGACGGAGCTTACCGCCTATTGCGCCCCATTCTCCTTCCCGGAGATGACCGCCCCGTCAAAGGCCATATAGGGCAGGGGGCTTACTGCGCCCCGCTCTCTTTTCCGGAGATGACCACTCCATCAAAGGCCATATAAGGCAGCACGCTGCTGCCGTTCTCCACGGTCTCCCGGGAGATGGCCACCAGGCTGTTCAGGAGGTCCGCCAGGTTGCCGCTTATCATGGTCTCGCTGACAGCCCCTTTGACCACGCCGTCCTCCACCAGGAAGCTGTTCTTGGCCACGCCGGAGAAATCCCCGTTGACGCTGGGATTGCCGCCGGAGAAGCGGCCCACGATGAGGCCTCTTTTGATGGACTTTACCATGTCCGCGTAAGGAGTGTCCCCGCTCTCTGCCACCAAAGCGAAGGAGGAGTTCCCGGCGGGGGCGAAGCCGGACTTGTTTGCCACATACAGGGAGAGGCAGAAGGATTTCAGCACCCCGTCTTTGATGAGGTCATAGTCCTTCGACCGGAAGCCGTCCCGGGTGAACCTCTCGCCGCAGACGATGCGGGAATCCTCGGGGCGCAGGGAGAGGGTGATGCGGCTGTCCGCCACGGATTGCCCCAGCTTGTCCAGCCAGATGCTGGTCCTGTCCAGGATGCATCCGTCGGAGGCGAAGTTGCCGATGATGTTTCCCAAGAAGTCCGGCAGACTGCCGGGGGTCAGCAGGACGACGCCCTGGAATTTCCCCTCCACCGGCACGGTGGACAGCTGGGCCTCGGTGTCGGCCAGATCCTTTTCCAGAGAGCCCAGCTCGATGAAGGGCCTGTCCAGCCTGTCGGTATAGATGTCGCTGCCGAAGAAGGAGGTGGCGGCGTCGCCCTCGTGGGCGGAGAACATCAGCGAGACGGCATAGGCCCCCTGGAAGGCCTCGAACTCCGTGCCATTGGTATTGCGGTAAATTGTGTGCGTCTGGTCGTGGCTCGCGACCATCTGCTCCATGAGGATCTTCGGGTGCCTCTCCCGGATGTCCCGCATCAGCTCCCTGGTGCGCTCAAAGAACAGGTCGATGTCGGGCTCGTAAGCGCCCTCCCGGAAGGTCTCGCTCTCCTGTGCAGGGGCGATGTCGTAGGCCTCGTCGGCCACGCCGGACTCCGCGGACTTGAGGCAGTCCCGGACGGCGGCTTCTATGGCGCTGTCATCGAACTGGTTTGTGGAGGCAGAGCCTTTTTTCCGATCCTTGTATGCAGTGATGGACAGGCTGTGGCCAAAGAGGGTGCGGAACAGGGAGAACTCCCCGCCGTCCACGTTGAACTCATGGGTCTGGGTCTCCGTTACGGTGTACTGGGCTTTGTCCGCTTTTGCCTCCCGTAGGCGCTCGCCTGTCTTATGGGCGATCTCCCTGATGTCTTCCTGAATGCTCTTTTCCATATAAATGCTCCTATTCATTATCAGCGACCTCCTATCATTACCTTGCAGCGCAGGGCGGGCCCGCCCATTCCCACGGGCATGGGCTGCTTCTTGCCGCAGAATCCGGAACTTGCCCATTCCATCGTATCCGATACCATGTCCACGGTCTTGAGCATGTCGAAGGCCACGCCGGAGATGGTGGTGTCCAGAAGGGCCCGGCCCAGCTTCCCCTTTTTGATCTCATAGCCCATGCTGACGCCGAACATGAATTCTCCCGTGGTGTCGGCCTGTCCGTTGGTGGTGTCCAGCAGGTAATAGCCGTCCTCCACGGAGGCGATGATGTCCTCCAGCTTATCCTTTCCCGGGAGCACCGCGGTATTGCGCATACGGATCAGCGGTTCATCGGAGAAGCTCCAGGCCCTGGCATTGCCCTGGGGCTTCATGCCGAAGTGCTGGGCGCTCTCCCTGCTGTGCATATAGCCCTGGAGGATGCCGTTCTGGATCAATACCGCGTCCTGGCCGGGGGTGCCCTCGTCGTCCAGGTACACAGGCAGCGGCGTGGGCGCTCCGAAAGCGGTGTGGGCGAAGTCCACCAGGGTCACCAGGTCGGATGCCACACGCTTGTGGAGCGCAGGGCCCGCCACGGAGCCGCCCAGCACCAGATCCGCCTCCACCGTGTGCCCCACCGCCTCATGGGCCAGCATGCCGGAGAGGAATCCGCCCAATACTACGGTCTTGTAGCCGGCCTGGGCATGGACGCCCTCCCGCTTGTGCATGAGCTTCTCGTACAGGGCGTCTATCTGGGGATAGAGCAGGGCCGGATCGGTGAAGTTCTCCGAAAAGATGCCGGAACCGCCTGCGGGATGGAAGAGCTCCAGGGGGCTGCCGGAGGCGGACTCTGCGCCCAGGACGATGTACACATGGCTCCTGGGGGCGCAGATATGCCCGTCACAGCCGTCCGAGGTACAGACGATCTTCTCCATGGAATCCTCGGAGACGACCACCGACCGGCTGGAGAGGTTTTTGTATTTTCCGGCGATGTAGGCGTCCAGGGCCTTTGCGAATTCTATGTACTGCTTCTGGTCCGTGTCCTGGATGGCCTTACCTGCGGGCACATCGCCGCAGGGGATGACAGGCAGAGGCCCCTTGCCCCTGCCTACATGGCGGTCCATGAACAGGGCGTTCTCCGCGGCGGCCCTCAGCACCGTCTCCGCGGCGCTGCCGGAGCATTCCGCCATGGAAGAGAAGCCGTATACGCCGTTTTGGTAGACCCTGGCGCTGATGCCGCAGCTCTCTGCGCGTTCATTTCCGGTGAGGTTGCCCTGCACCAGGCTGACCCGGCGGCTGCGGCTTTTCTGTTCCCTCAGCTCGGTGTGGGCACCGGTGGGAAAGAGGGATTTCTTATCTGAGACATGATTTTCCAGCACTTTTGTTTCCTCCGTTTTTGATTGTGATACAGGTATTATAGCAGATTCGGAAGCGGTTGGGGCACATGGGAGGAAATCTTAAGAATTTCTTCGCCGTAGATTTTTGGATTGTCAGGTAAAAAACAGCTTGTCGAAAGGGTGTTTTTGTGTTATGGTAAATACAGAGTTCAAAAAGTGTACGGCGCCCGGCGGGAGTGGGTCTTCATTTCCGGCTGAGGCATCTAAGTTCATTATTGTATCGGCTTTTCGCCAATGAATCAAGCAAAATGAAAACAGGACACTGACAGGCGGAAAGCGTTTCTCCTGTCTGATGTCGGAACAGGAGGAGACAGGATGGACAGCAGGGGGGAGCGGCAGGAGTCTGCGCAATTCCAGGCGGTGGCTGCGGATTCGAGAGCGGTACATGAGGAGGCAGAAGAAAGAGGAAAGTACAATGAACACAACCGGGATGTAAACAGCAAGAGCATCTTCAAGAATCGGGTTCTATGCGCCCAGTTCCTCAGGGATAATTTTGATATGCCGTTACTGAAGGCGGTACAGCCGGAGGACATTGAAGATATTTCCGAGAGGTATCTTCCCTATCTTGGGACTGAATTTGCGTCTGATTCCGTGAAAAAGATCCGGATTCTGGACATTGGGAAGGAGGGAGATCCGCCGTTCTTTGTTTCGCTGATTGAACACAAAAGCCTGGTGGACTATGACGTGCCCATGCAGCTGTTACGGTATATGGTGTGCATATGGACGGAGTACCGACGGCAGAAGGAGGCGGAAAAGGAAGGCAGTACCGGACGGAAAGGCTTCCGCTATCCGGTGATCATGCCCGTGGTATATTACGAGGGCAAAGAGAAGTGGACTGCAGGCATGCATCTGAGCGACCGGATCGGGGACAGCCTGGGGCGGCCGGAATGGATTCCCGATTTTCGCTATGAAGTCATCGGAATCCATGCATACAGCAATCAGGAGCTTTTGGAACGGGGAGATGAGATGTCTCTCGTGATGTTGATAAATAAGATACAGGACACAGAGGATCTGGAGCGGTTCATCCGTATCCCGGCAGATGAGGTGAATCGGATCGTCAGGGACAGCCCGGGGCATGTGGTGGACGTGCTGGTGTCTGTCATGGAAAGCCTTTGCTTCAAGATAGATGCCTCTACAGAGGAACGGAGGCAGTGTGTCCGGAAAGTGAGGGAGCGGGAGATGGGGTATTTGTTTGAGAATATGGAAAAGATAAGTATTCAGGAGATGCGCAGGAAGACGGAAGAGGAGCGCAGGGAGGCAGAGGAGCTGCGCAGGAAGACGGAAGAGCAGCGCAAGGAGGCAGAGGAGCTGCGCAGGAAGACGGAAGAGGAGCGCAGGAAGACAGAGGAGCAGCGCAAGCGGGCTGAAATTGCGGAGGAAAAGCTCAGAGCAGCGGAAGAGCGTATCCGGCAACTAAAAGAACAAAAGACAGGATTGTAACTAAATATTACTAAATCTCTTGCAGTTTTCTCCATATAAGGGTAGAATAATTCCAAACCGGATGCCCTGAGAGGGGCTGCGGCGGAAGATGACGTCGGCCTTAAGAGGCATCGGCGGAAAAGACCGGTGTGGGCCAGAGGACGGAGGAAAACAGGAGGATAAAGAACCATGCGGACGACATTGCACATGCTCCATGAACAGAGCCCCACCCAGATGATGTCCTACATTCTCCAGACCAGGACAGGGAAGCTTGTGGTCATCGACGGAGGGAACCGGCAGGATGCCGGAAACCTGCTGGAGAAATTGATTGCGCTGGGCGGGCCGGAGCCCACTGTGGAGATCTGGCTGCTGACCCATCCCCATTTGGATCATGTGGATGCGCTTCTGGAGATTTTCTCCGGGCCCCATCCGCTGAAAGTAAAAAGTGTTTACAGCCATTTCCTGTCCTACGAATTCTATAAGGCCAACGACTTCCCGGGGTGCACGGACGCCAGCACCACGGAGGAGTTCAATGCTTTCGCGGCGGCCCATCCGGACCTCTGCCACAGGCTGGAGAAGGGGCAGCGCTTCCTGATAGATTCCATGGAGATCAGCATGCTCCATGTGCCGGAGGGGGAGACGATTCCACTGAACGTGATCAACAATTCCTCCGTGGTATTCCGGGTGGACGCGGAGGGGCAGCGGATCCTCTTCGTGGGGGATCTGGGCGAGGAGGCGGGGGACAGGGTGCTGGAGACCGTCCCGGCACAGGAGCTTCACGCGGATTTCGTGCAGATGGCCCATCACGGGCAGAACGGGGTAAAGAAAAGCTTCTACCAGGCTGTGGCCCCCAGGGCATGCCTCTGGAACACGCCCGACTGGCTCTGGAACAATGACGCGGGGAACGGATTCGATACCGGCCCCTGGAGGACAGTGGAGGTGAGGGGCTGGATGGAGGAGCTGGGCGTCCGACGCCATTTCGTCAGCAAGGACGGAGAGCAGACGATATGCCTACCCTGCCGTCTTGACTGAAAGTAGCCTGGAAAGCCTCTTGGGGTGCTTCCCGCTGAAGCCCTATAAAATCGCCTTCAGCTTCTCCGTCTCTTCCTCTATGGCCGCCTTATCGATTCTCCGGAATAGGATTTCCACCTCCGGAAGCCGATGGCCGGCAGGGACGGACTGCTTTTCCCAGCGGTTTGTCACCCCTAACCAGCCGCAGACCTTCTCCGAGGAGAAGGGAAGGAAAGGGGCCAGCAGCACGGCCAGGTTCCCGACGATCTGCACGCATTGGTAGAGGGTGTCCTCGCAGGCCTTCCTGTCGGCAGTCCTGGCGATCCAGGGCTGTCTGGCATCGAAGAACTTGTTGGCGCTCCTGACGAAATCGAATATCCGCTCCAGGGCATCCTTGAAAGAGCCTTTCTCAATCAGCCTGCCCACTGACGCATACAGCTCCCCGATCTGCCTGTGGATTTCAGGGTCGGCCTTTCCCTCCGGCACAGTGCCGTCCAGGTACTTTTCAATGAACGCCAGGGAGCGGTTCACGAAATTTCCGTAGCCCCCGAGCAGCTCCCCGTTGTGGCTGTGGACGAATTCCCGCCAGGAGAAATCCGCGTCCTTCTTCTCCGGGCCGTTTGCCAGGAAGAAATAGCGGATGGAGTCGGCTTCGTAGCGCGCCAGCAGGTCTTTCACCCAAATGGCATAGTTCTGGCTGGTGGAGATTTTCCGCCCCTCCAGGGTCTGGTACTCGCTGGACACAATCCTGTCCGGCAGATGCCATCCCCCGCCGCTGCCCAGCAGAAGGGCAGGCAGGATAATGGTGTGGAAGGGGATGTTGTCCTTTCCGTGGACATAATAATGGATGGCGTCATCGCCCCAGAGCGCCCCAAAGTCCGCGCCCCGGTTTTCCGCGGCTGTCCTGCTGGCGGACAGATACCCCAGCACGTTCTCCGCCCAGATATAGATGGTCTTGCCCTCATAGCCCTCTCTGGGGACCGGTATCCCCCATTCCAGGTCTCTGGTCAGGGCCCGGTCCCGCAGGCCCTCCCGGATATATCTGTTCGTAAAGGCGGCGGCATTTTTCCGCCATTCGGGATGTGCGTCCACCAGGGCCTGGAGCTGCCTCTCCAAACGGGAGATGGCGATATAGAGATGCCTCGCTTTCCGGAAGCCCACGGGCTTCCCGCAGGACGCGCAGACCGGATCCACAAGGGCCTCCGGCTCCAGCACCGTGCCGCAGGCGTCGCACTGATCGCCCCTGGCCTCCTTCCCGCACCGGGGACATTTCCCCAGCACGAAGCGGTCTGCCAGAAAAGAGCCGCAGTCCTGGCAATAGGCCTGTGGGGCTTCCTTTTCGTAGATATACTCGCTCTCGTACAGTTTTCTGTGGAATTCCGTCACAAAGTTCCTGTGCTCCGCAGAGGAGGTCTTCGTATACACATCATAGCTGAAGCCCAGCCTCTGAAAGCAATCCGTAAATTCCCCATGATAGAAATCGCTGATTTCCCGGGGCGTCCTGTTCTCCTGTTTTGCCCGGATGGCCACGGGCGTCCCGTGGCAGTCGCTTCCGGACACGAAGTACACATTGTCCCCCGCCGCCCTGTGGTATCTGGCCAATACGTCCCCGGGCAGCAGCCCCGCGATATGTCCGATGTGCAGGGAGCCGTTTGCGTAGGGCCATGCCCCGCCGATTAATATATTCTTTCCCATGTTCCTTACCTCGTTTCTGAATTTATGCTGCATGTCATGGAAGATTTCGTCCTCTTGTCCTCACATCATTTTCTCCATCAAAAAAGCCCTCCTCTCTGAAAAATTTCTTTTTCAGGGACGAGAGCTTAAGGCCTGAGCTTCGTGTTACCACCCTAAATTCGCCCATGCCTCACGACTTGGGCCTCATCGGCTGCGGACGAGAAATGACTCATCGATAGCCTGGCACTGTAACGGGTGCGCCCGTCGCAGCCTTGGCCCGGGGGGCTTCGGTGCGCGGCTCCGAGACCATGTTCGGCGGTTCCTTCAGTGCCTGTTCTCACCCCTCCAGGCTCTCTGTGACCTATCTAACCGCGTACTCTTCTCTTCACAGCCTTTTTTTGTCTGTATGGAAAAGCATACCCCTGATTCGCCGGTTTGTCAACCTTTTTTCTGAAGTCAGGCGGAAGTCGGCGAAATTGACGGGCCGCGGGAAAAGGTATATGATAATATCGGGAGGAAAGACGGACATGTACAAGATTGCAATCTGCGACGATGAGGACGCGCTGATCAAGGAGCTGAAAGACGGCTTACAGAGATACGCGGCAGAGACGGGAAAGGAGTTCTGCTATTTCGCCTTTCATGACGGAGGCGAGCTGCTGCAGGCATATCAGCCCGATTACGACCTGATATTCATGGACATAAAGATGGAAAAGCTGGACGGCCTGAAGACCGCGGAGCGGATCCGCCGGATGGACAGCGCGGTGGGGCTGATTTTCCTGACTTCCCTGAAACAGTATGTGTGGAAGGGCTATGAATACGGCGCGGTGAACTATCTGCTCAAGCCTGTGAAGTACAGCGTGCTGAAGATGGAGCTGGACCGGTATTTTGCACGTTACCAGGGAAAAGAGGAGCCATATCTGCATTTTGCCAATGACAGCGGCAAGTACAGGGTACCGTACAAAAGCATACGGTACGCCGAGACGGAAAGGCGCAATGTTATGGTGCACTTCGAGGATCGGGAGCAGGTGGTCTACAAGAACATGAAGGAGATTTCCGCCCTGCTTTGCTCTCAGCCCCAGTTCGCCCGCAGCCACCAGAGCTTCGTGGTGAACCTGTCCTACATCAAAGGCATCGAGGGGCTGGAGGCGATCCTGACCACCGGAGAGCGCATCCCCATCAGCCAGCCCAGGCGCAAGGACTTCATGGTGAGGATGGCGGACTACTGGGGGGACATGCTGTAAGGCCCGGCCCGGAATCTGCAGCCAGAGGAGATTAGGGAGTCGGGAACCTGCCCACCGGAGATTAGAATCTGCGCTCCTGGTATTAGAATCTGCGTCCTCCCTTGTATCTTTTTCCGGAAGGGATATGATGTGCTTAGAATCTTAAACCAGGAGGAACTGATATGACGATTTTAAGAGCATCCCATCTGAAAAAATACTATGGCAGGGACGAAAGCCTCGTGAAGGCCCTGGACGATGTGAGCCTGTCCGTGGAGAGCGGGCAGTTCGTGGCGATCATCGGTACATCGGGCAGCGGAAAGTCCACCCTGCTGAATATGCTGGGGGGCCTGGACGCCCCCACTTCCGGCGCGGTGCAGGTAGAGGATGAGAGCATGGAGAAGATGACGGAGGAACAGCTCACGGTGTTCCGCCGCAGGCGAATCGGCTTCATCTTCCAGAACTATAACCTCATCCCCTATCTCACGGCCTACGAGAACATCGTGCTGCCCCTGCGCCTGGACGGGAAGCAGGAGGACAAGGCGTTCCTGGAGGAGATCGTGCGCTTCCTGGAGCTGGACGGGAAGCTGGCAAATTACCCCAGCCATCTTTCGGGAGGCCAGCAGCAGAGGGTGGCCATCGCAAGAGCCCTGGTGTCCAAGCCCGCGATCATCCTGGCGGACGAGCCCACGGGCAATCTGGACAGCCGCACCAGCGATAAGGTGATCGACCTGTTGAAGACCACCAGCGGGAAATTCCGTCAGACCATCGTGATGATCACCCACAATCAGGAGATCGCCCGGAAAGCGGATGTGCGGATACGCATCGAGGACGGCAGGATCCAGGCACAGGAGGTGGGGGCATGAGGAGCGGAAAAGTGACGGGGAGGATGATTTCCGATATGGCCAGGGAGAGCCTGCGGGCCAGCCGCATGCGCAATGCTTTCGTGGCGGTGACGATCGCCCTGGCCTCTGCCCTGCTGACGGCTATCTTTCTGTTCGCCCTGGGCCAGAAGGAGCTGGAGCGGGAGGCCCTGTCCCACAGACAGCAGGTGAGCTACTATGAGCTTGTCCCGGAACAGCTGGAGCTGCTGGAAGGGGATGGGCGCATCGCGTATCAGATACAGGTGAAATCGGGCATCCTCTCGGAGACAGAGGGCTTCGGCGTGGTCCCCCGCTATGTCAGCGGGCTATCGGACGAAATCCAGGCGGGGGAGCTGGAGAGCGGCAGGCTGCCCGAAGCGCCGGACGAAATCGCGGTCCAGGGCGCCATGCTGGAAAAGATGGGACTGCCGCCGTCTGTGGGCAGCAGCCTGTCCCTGACTTTTTATGACGGAAGCGAAGAGACATTCACCGTGACGGGCATCCTGAAAGGCGGCGAAGAGACGAAGCAGTTCAATGTATTCCTGTCCCGCAGCTACGCGGAAAACGGCAGCCAGTTGAAAGATATACCATATGAAGTGCACGCCAAACTCCGGGACGGGAACGGCATGTCCGCCGGGGAATGCCGGGAGCTGATGTACGCCATCGGCCGGGACGCAGGGGTGGAGCGCAAATACGTGATGCCATCCAGGGCATTCCTGGATTCCCTCTCCTTCAACAGCCAGTCCGTCATGATTTACGGCATGGTGGGGGCGGTGATCCTGCTGGCCTCCATTTTGGTGATCTACGGGGTGTTCTATCTGTCCGTGGTGGGAAGGATTCATCAGTTCGGACAGCTGCGGACCATCGGCATGACCAGGAGACAGATAAAAAGCTTCGTGTCCAGAGAAGGCAGGGCCCTGTTCCTGCGGGCGGCGCCTGTGGGAGCGGCGGCAGGCGGCATTGCGGGATATCTGATTCTCCCGGAGGGATTCCGCATTGCCCATGGGGCGGCGGCCATTGCCCTCGTCCTGCTCTGCGTCTATCTCATCACCATGTTTTCCGTGAGGAAGCCCGCCCGGCTGGCCGCCTCCGTCTCCCCCATGGAGGCCCTGCGCTATGTGCCCCAGGATACCATGAAAAAGGCGGGGAACCGGAGACTGTGCCGCAGGCTCACGCCCGTGGGCCTTGGGCTGATGAACTTCTCCAGGAACCGGAAGAAATCGGCTGTCACTTTGGCGTCCCTGGCGCTGGGCGGCATCCTGTTCATGACCGCGGCCACTTATCTGTCCTCCTTTGACAAAGAGGCTTTCCCCAGACAGGGCTATTTTACCGAGGCGGAGTTCCACATCCTGTATACCACGGCGGCCAAGGAGCTGAATGGCCACGGCATGGGAGGCCTGCAGGCGGAGGCGCCCATGGACAGTGAGATGGTCCGGGAAATCCTTGGGATGGAGGGCGTGACCAGAGTGGAGGAGATCAAAAACTTCGGCGTTAGCTATGACTATCCCCTGAAGGACAATTATGGAGACAGCGATACTGTCTACCCGCTGGACGGGGAGGAGCTGGAAGGAATCGGGGCGTATCTGGAGGAGGGGAGCGCGGACAGGGAGAAGCTCATGAGCGGCGATTACATCCTTGTGGCGGGAAACGATGTGGCGGAGGAGATATTCGGCTGGAGGTTCACCGTGGGCGAGTCCGTCACGCTCCATTACTTCGACGGCAGTGACATGGCGGAGAAGGACATGACCATCCTGGGCATCCTGGACGAGCAGTATGCCCGCAACAACAGGGGGCTGGAAGGGTGGTTTCTGATACCGGAACAGGCCATCCTGGAGCTTCTGTCCTATGACAGCCTGAATGCCCATCTTCTGGTGTCCACCGAAGCTGACAGGGAGGAGGCCGTGGGGGAGGAGCTGGCGGAGCTGGTGGCGGCCAGGACAGAGCTCGACCTGGAGACCCTGGCGGATAAGAGGATTGAATATTCCCGGAACGCGGACCAGCTATTCGGGGCCATCAGCGGCCTGGCCGTTTTCATCATGACGTTCAGCATCTTAAGCATGATGAACACATTGATCACCAATATCGTCACCCGCAAACAGGAGCTGGCCATGCTGGAATCCATCGGCATGGGAAGGAGCCAGATCCGGAAGATGCTCCTGGGGGAGAGCCTGCTGCTGGTGTGCGTCACTCTGGGTGTCACCATGACGGCAGGAACCCTGAGCGGCTATGTGCTGAGCTGTCTGCTCTATGAGAGAGGCGCATACTACATGGCGTTCCGGTTCCCCGGGATTTTTGCCCTGGCCTATGTGTGCGTGCTGACGGCAGTGCCCCTGATCGTCACTTTTGCCTCCATGCGAAGCTTTGCCGGAGAGGACCTGGTGTCCAGACTGAGGGGAATGGAGAATTGACATGCGGATACAGGATTTGGATTAGGGGCGAATATGGCATATCTGTGCTGTCGCCGGAGATCATAGCGTTGTTGGTGGAAAAAGTGAAAAAGGCCGCCTCGAAGGACCTGATCATCCCTGTGGAGGAGATCATCCCCCGGGGATACGCGGAATATCTCGTGCGGGTGATGGAAGCCAATATGGCTGCGGGAGGGCCTTGCGGCGTGCGGGAAGTATACGGACTGACTGCCCGGCAGATTGGAGCGCTGAACGTGGAGGAGCACAGATGCTTTGACAGGGCATGCCTGTGCGGTGGGGACGGCTTGGGCAAGCAGCGTGGCTTGAGCGATCACGCCTGCCTGTCCAGCCAGTCAGGCCCCGCGGGATTTGATTTAAGAGCCAGCACCCTCTTTTACATGCTGGCGAGGCGGGAGCGCTCAAATTTCACTTATATCTGTTGCTGCGCCTCTTTTCTATACTGATAAATATCTTATGATCAATGATAGAGACCGATGTTTGTGGAGGAGATTCAGAGTGAAGATTGTAGCACATACAATGGAATATCGGGGTGGATACATTGGGTCGCACATATGCCTAAGGAACTATTCCGTTTCCGATTATGACGAGTATAAGAGGATTTACGAGGAATGCTTCCATGATATGAGGGCAGCCTTGCAGCTAGTTCACGGCGGCGGACGGCCTGTTCGCCAAGGGCATTAACATGAGCGGCGTCCTGGGCGGCCTGATGGCAGACTGCACGGGAAACGGCGAAAAGCTGGGCAGGGCGCTGATGGAGGAGCTGAAGGTAGAGGATGTGAAAACCCTGGAGACAGTGCCCTATGACGCGCTGGCTGCCGCTTACAATAAAGTCAAGCCCGCCCTGGAGAAGGCTGGAGAGTATGTGGGCGGAGCGCCCTACAAGAACGGCTTCTATGCAGGGGATCCCGTGGTCAATGGCTTCCGCAGGGAGACGGAGCATGTGCCCATGATGGTGGGCAGCGTGTTCGGAGAGTTCGGCTCCTTCGCCCCCACCCCTTACAAGAAAGCGGAGATGACCCCGGAGGCAGGCGCGGCCTATGTGGAAGCGGAAGTGGGCAAGGAGGAATCCAAAGAACTCCTCGACCTGTTCCGGAAGGCCTACCCGGAGCGCAATCCGGTGGACATCATGACCATGGACTTCATGTTCCGGGGGCCGGAGATCGAGTACATCAAAACCAGGGCGGCCCTACCTGTTCAACCTGGACATGAACTTCGACGGCGGCAGGACGCCCTGGCACTGCGCGGACATCCCTTATTTCTTCCACAACACGGAGCTTGCCCCCTACACCCAGGAGCAGGGCGTCACGGAGCGGGTGGAGAAGCTGATATTCGACTCCGTCATGGCCTTTGCCAGGACCGGCAATCCCCAGAATCCGGAAGTGCCCAACTGGCCCGCTTCCACCCGTCTATGAGGACGCGGAGCCTTACCGGGGATGACGTGTAGGCAGCGTGGAAGAGCAGGCATAAGACAATAAGTGGCTGCAAGCGATGACAGACAGACGCCAGAAAGCACCGACAGGATTGGTGCTTTCTGGCGTTTCGGCTAAAACCATCAGGCCTGGAAAACCGGGATAGGTCCTGTGAGGACATACCGCAGGAGCGGGATGCGCTATGAAGTATATGTTGGATACCGATATCTGCATCTATGCCATCAAGCATAAAACGGAGGCGGTAATCAGGAGACTTCTCCTGCATGATCCGGAGGAAATGTGCATTTCCTCCGTCACCTATGGGGAACTGATGCATGGCGTGGAAAAGAGCATGGCGCCAGAGAAGAACCGGCTGGCTATTTCCCTGTTCCTGTCGCCGATTGCGGTGTTGGACTTTTCCGCCAAAGCGGCGGAGGAATACGGAAAAATCAGGGCGGAACTGGAGCGGAAAGGGATGCCCATTGGCCCCATGGATTTACTGATAGCGGCACATGCCAAGGCAGAAGGGCTTACCCTTGTGACGAACAATACAAGGGAATTCTGCCGGGTGGAGAATCTGCCGGTGGAAGACTGGGCTCAGGCGGCACCGTGACTGGATGCGGTCCGCTCCAGCCTGCAAGGATCCGTCAGGATTCTATGCAAAAAAGGAATGGCTGCCCGTACCGGAGCCATTCCTTTTTCCATACCTTGAACAGATTGCTTTTTTCTACTGCGTCCTCAGCTCCGCACCCATGGCCTTGCGGAGCTTTTTCATCACCTGTTCCGCTGCGGCCTCGATTTCCTGGGACGTCAACGTCTTCTCCTCGGATCCGATGGTCAGGCGGATCGTCACGGACTTCTTTCCGGCGGGGACCTGCTTTCCTCTGTACTCGTCCACAAAGGCAGCCTCTTTCAGCAGGGCGCTGGCTTTCTTCTTGCCCAGGATGGCATCGTAGATGTCAGTCCATGTGGCATCGGGCTCAAAGAGCATGGAGATGTCATAGTCCGTCTCCGGGTACTCCGCCAGATGCGCGAACCGATTGGTCCTGGACTTCAGCGGCACGAGCTTCGTGGCGTCCAGCTCAAAGAGCATCACGGAAAGGTTCTTTACGCCGCATTCCATGGAGATTTTCTTGGCCAGAAGGCCCATGTCTCCGATCCGCTCCTCTCCCAGGAAGACATTCAGCCACACCACATCGTCCGCCCAGGCGGGTTTTTCTTCCTTCCGGAAGGTAAAGCTTTCCATGTGGGTGTAGCGGGGCATGTACGCAAGGGCGCCCTTGGCCTCCCGGAAAAGCTCGGTGATGTCCTTTTTGCTGCTGGCAAAGGCCCCTCCGATATGGCGGCTCTGCTGGGGCAGGGACTCGGATTCGTCATAAGGCGAACTGTAATTCCCGTCAAAGAACACCTGGGCCTCCTCAAAGAGGGAGAAGTCGTTGAAATACCGTTCATTCTTTACCACTGCTTCGCAGAGGTTGGGCAGCAGGGAAGAGCGGATGCAGCTTAGATTCGGCGCCGGCGGCGTGGACAGCTTCAGCACGCCCTCCCTGCCCGGCAGCAGGGCGTCCACGAACACATCGCTCATCCAGGGATAGGTGTAGACCTCCTGCATCCCGCAGCGGATTGCCAGGTACTCCTTGATATGCCGGAGGAGATCCTGATCCTTTTGATTGATGGACCCTGTAAACGTGGTGGTGAATTCCGTGGCCTCGAAATGATCGTAGCCATACATCCTGGCCACCTCTTCCATCACATCGTCCTTCATGGAGATATCGCCGGTAGAGCGCCAGGAGGGAGCGGTGACATGCATGTTGTCGCCGTCGATCGCCACATCGAAGCCCAGCAGCTCCAGCTTCCTGCGGATCACGTCATTTGCAAGCTCCTTCCCCAGGCGCTTCGCCAGCCATGTGAGGTTCACGTCGATCTCTGCCCGGTCAGGCTTTTTCACATATCGGTCACAGTAGCCGGTGACTTTCAGCTCAGGGTACAGCTCCCTGAAATACTGCAGGCACAGGGACAGGGCCTGGCCGCAGCGCTCCGGGTCGATGGCCTTCTCATAGCGGGAAGAAGCCTCGGTCCTGTTGTCATAGCGCAGGGCCGTCCTGCGGATTCCCGTGGACTCGAAATTCGCCACCTCCAAAATCACGCGCTTCGTGTCAGGCAAAATGGAATCCTTGGAGCCGCCCATGACGCCTGCCAGGGCCACAGGCTCTTTGGCATCAGCGATTACCAGGTCGTCTTCGCACAGCTTAAGCTCCTTGCCGTTCAACAGCGCCAACACCTCGCCCTCCGCGGCGGGCCTTACCGTGATGCGGTCCGTGATATGGTCCGCGTCAAAGGCGTGGGTGGGGTTCCCTGTGGCGAGCATGGCGTAGTTTGTGATGTCCACCAGGGCATTGATGGGGCGCATGCCCGCTTTCCAGATCCGGTTCCGCATCCGGTAGGGCGATGCCTTGACCTCCACGCCGGACATCTCCACGCCGATGTATCTGGGGCACCTGTCCGGATCCAGGATCTCCACCTTAAATTCCGCCTGCCCATCCGGCGCATAGGGCTCGATCTGGGTCAGAGGCAAATCATACAGAGCCCCGATCTCCCGGGCGATGCCGTAATGCCCCCAGAGGTCCGGACGGTTGGTCATGGATTTGTTGTCGATTTCCAAAAGGACATCGTCCATATCCAGAGCCTGCGCCAAAGGTGTGCCCGCCGGAACATCAAAGGCGCTCAGATCCAGGATCTCCGCCTCCCGGGACGCGGGGAACAGGTCGCCCAAGCCAATCTCGTCAGAGGCGCAGATCATACCGAAGGACTCCACGCCCCTTAGCTTGGAATTCTTGATCACCACGGGTTCTCCCTCCCCATGCCAGCGGACGATGGCGCCGGGGCAGGAGACTGCCACCCGCATCCCCTCCCGCAGGTTGATGCCGCCGCAGACGATTTCCTTGACCTCGCCTCCGATGTCCACCTTACAAACCCTGAGCTTGTCCGCATTGGGATGGGCCTGGATATCCTCGATCACGCCCACTACCATGTGCTCAAAACGGTCGGCCAGGTATTCCACATCCTCCACCTCCACGGTGGACATGGTCAGGTCATAAGCCAGTTTCTTCAGATCCATATTTTCCGGGATAGCCACGTAATCCCGGATCCATGATAATGATAATTTCATCGCTCCGCCCCCCTTATTTGAATTGATTCAGGAATCTTAAGTCCGCGCTGTGGAACAGCCTCACGTCGTCCACGCCGTAGCGCATCATGACCAGCCTGTCCAGACCGATGTTCACATAGAATCCCGTATATTCATCCGGATCCAGGCCCGCCGCCCGGAGCACATTGGGATGGGGAGAGCCCCCCGGCATGACCTCGATCCAGCCCACATGCTTGCAGACGCTGCAGCCCTTGCCCCCGCAGACCTGGCACTGCATGTCGATCTCAAAGCCCGGCTCCACGAAGGGGAAGAAGCCGGAGCGCATCCTTACGGGCACATCCGTGCCGAACACCTTGCTTAAGATGCTCTTGATCATCACCTTGCCGGAAGTGAACGTGATGTCCTTGTCCACAATCAGCGCCTCATACTGGAAGAAAGCCCTCTCGTGATGGGCGTCCGTGGTCTCGTTGCGGTACACCCGCCCCGGATAGACGAAGCGGTAGGGGGGCTTGTGGGTCTGCATATAGCGCACGCTCCCGCCGGTTAAGTGGGGGCGCAGGCAGAGCTTCTCGCAGGTCGCCCCGCTGTCATGCCCCTCCAGCCAGTAGGTGTCCATGCTCTCCCTGGCCGGATGGTTCTGGGGAAAGTTCAGCTTGTCAAAGGCGTACAGCTCGCTGGTGATGTCGTCCTCCTGGAAAATCTCGAAGCCCATGGAGCGGAAGGTGTCGTTCAAGTCATAGCACATCTGGGTGATGGGGTGCAGGCCTCCCTGTCTGGGCAGAATTCCCGGCACGGAACAGTCGAAATCCGGGGACACCTCCGAGGCCTTCAGCTTCAGCTCCGTCCTCTTTGACTCCACCAGCTCCGTCACCTGGTTCTTGGCCTGGTTCAGCGCAGAGCCGATCTGGGGGCGAAGCTCTGCCGCCAGGCCGGGAAGCTCTTTCATCAGAAGGCTCAGCGCCCCTTGCTTGCCGATATAGGCGCTTTTTACGCTCTGCAGCTCGTTTTCGCTTGCCGCCGCAGCTATCTTGGTCTTTACTTCAGATAGAATGCCGTTGATTCTCTCTTTCATTGCGGATGCTCCTTTCTGGTCTTTTGGCGGGCCTGCGCATAAAAAAACATCGCCGCCTGTCATTGGACAAGGGACGATGTGAATCGCGGTACCACCCTATTTCAGGGCATCTCCATACCCTGCACTCGTTTTGTGCACTGTGATCTGCTGCACGGACATCCGGCTTAACGCATTTTAGTCAATGCTTTTCGCGGGAAGGCTCCCATACTGAAACTTCCAAAAGAACCGCATGGGGCGCTTTCAGCCGACGACGTCCCATCTCTGCTTTTACGGATGCTTTTGTACTCACATATGTTCAACGCCTGATCGATGACCGATGCTGCACGCCGGTAGATTTTGTCACGAATCCCGACTGCAGCCCGCCGGCAGAATACCTTAGCCCATTTTCCTACGATAGATTCCGGCGGATTGCAATATATTTTAATACGGATCGGCTCTCTTGTCAAGCGGGAAATTCGTCCACTCGCCCGGTTTGGAAGCTTGCTTTAAGCGTAATACCGTGCCTGGGCATGCCACAGCTCATAATACTTCCCCGTCTCGTCCGACAGGAGCTCCTGGTGGGTGCCGGACTGGACAATCCTTCCCTCGTGGAACACCAATATCCGGTCGCAGAGCTGGCAGGAGGAGAGCCGGTGGCTGATGTAGACGGCAGTCTTGTCTCCCACGATCTCATCGAACCTGGCGTAGATCTCCGCCTCCGCGATGGGATCCAGGGCAGCCGTGGGCTCATCCAGGATGATGAAGGGCGTGTCCCGGTACAGCGCCCGGGCCAGGGCCACCTTCTGGGCCTCGCCGCCGGAGAGCTCCACCCCGTCGGAGTCGAATTCCTTGTAGACGGGAGTCTCCAGCCCCCTGGGCATCTCGCCGTACCGCTTTCCGAAGCCCACCTCATTCAGAAGCCGCTCCGCCTTCTCCCGATTCCAGGCAGCCGCGCAGGACACATTGTTGCCCAGTGGGACTGCCAGCAGGTTGTAATCCTGGAACACCACGGAGAAGATGTCCAGATACTGGCGGTAATCGTATTTCCGGATATTGAAATCATTCATGAGGATGCGCTCGTCACGTACTGGAATATGGTGAAGGCCACCGGGCGGATCTCCTGGAAGACGGCTGAGATCAGGGAATAATATTCCTCGATATTGTATTCGTTTATCCGCTTCCCGTTGAAATGGCTATGGTTTGTTTCTTTGAAAAAATACTTATTAAAAAATCGAGCGGAGCATGTTATACTTTTAAAGGCTGAGAAGATGTCCGTATAGAAATAGAGGCAAGGGAGGTACCACCATGAAACCAATCATAGCAATTCCCATGGGCGACCCGGCTGGAGTCGGCCCTGAAATCGTAATCAAGGCTCTGGCGGATCCGGAGATCGTAGGATGCGCCGCCTGTCTGGTGGTGGGGGACGGGGCGGTCTTAGAGCAGGCCATGACATTTCCGGGCATGCCGGGCCTGGCCATCCACCGCGTAGAGTCGCCGAAAGAGGGAGACTATACCCCCGGCATCCTGAACCTGATGGACCTGAACCTGATCCGGAGGTCGGATTTCTGCCTGGGAGAGGTATCGGGAGCCTGTGGAAGGGCGGCATACAAATATATAGAAAAGAGCGCGAAGCTCTGCCTTTCGGGCCAGGCGGACGCCATGGCCACGCCGCCCGTCAATAAGGAGTCCCTGCGGGCGGGAGGGGTGGATTTCATCGGACATACGGAGATCCTGGGAGCCCTGTCCGGCACGGCCGATCCGCTGACCATGTTCGAGGTCCACGGCATGCGGGTCTTTTTCCTGACCCGCCATATGTCCCTGCGGCAGGCCTGCGACGGCGTCACGAAGGAGCGGGTCATGGACTATATCGGCCGCTGCAGCCGGGCTCTGGAGAAGCTGGGCGTCCGCGGGGGCACTATGGCCGTGGCGGGCCTGAACCCCCACAGCGGAGAGCACGGAATGTTCGGCTGGGAGGAGGTGGAAGAGATAACCCCGGCGGTGGAGGAGATGCGCGGGCGGGGCTACCGGGTGGAGGGTCCCGTGGGAGCGGACTCCGTATTCCACCTGGCCCTCCAGGGCAGGTACAACAGCGTTCTCTCTCTGTACCATGACCAGGGACATATCGCCACCAAGACGCTGGATTTCGCCCGCACCATCGCCATCACCAACGGCATGCCCTTTCTGCGCACTTCCGTGGATCATGGCACCGCCATGGATATTGCGGGACAGGGAATCGCGGATGCGGTCAGCATGAAAGAAGCCATCCGCCTGGCCGTGAAATACGCGCCGGCCTTTACCGGGAAAGCGATACTCACCAGCGAAAAATCTGCCACCGGTTCATGATGCTTTCCGCTGGTGAGTCGGGTCACGAGGAAGAAGAGCATTCATGGCAAACTTTAGCGGCCGTCAGTATAAACAAAGGACAGGGGCGGCACCCTGTCCTTACGGCTTGCATTGCTGTTTCTATGTTTTTCACTATATCTATTATACCATAAAACTCCGAAAATTTCAAGTCTTGCATTTTTGCCCCATCCCACTATAATCATAGGAAACACAAGGAAAACGGGGGGGACATCAATGGAAAAAGACGATTTTCAGAAGGAACTTATCCATTTTAACGAAGTGGAGGGAATCATCCGGAACAAACTGGAGAAGCTGTACAGGGAGAAGGCTCCGCTGCAGGAGAGGCTGCTGCGGGAGCGGAAGGAGATGTGGGAGGACAACAGGCATCTGATACGGGATTTTGACGATGTGATCTTCCTGAACACCCAGGAGACGATAGTGAAATCCGTGGAGCAGCAGCTCGCATGGAATGAAGCCGATATACAGCAGCACACCAAAATGGAGAAATCCCCCTATTTCGGCCGCGTGGATTTCCAGGAGGAGGCGGGGGAGGCGGACACCATCTACATCGGAGTCTACAGCCTGACGGATGAGGAGTCCCAGGAGATATACGTGGTGGACTGGAGGGCCCCCATTTCCTCCATGTTCTATCAGTTTGATGCAGGCCCGGCCTGGTACGAGGTCCATGGGCATAAGAACCAGGTGGAGATCACGGGGAAGAGGCAGTACAGGATAGAGGATGGGCGCCTGCTCTCCGTGTACGACACGGATTCCTCCATGTACGACGACATCCTGGTTCAGGCCCTTTCGGAATATTCCGACCATAAGCTGAAGGTCATCGCAGGCAGCATCCAGAGGGAGCAGAACGCGGCCATACGCAGCGACACCAAGAGCTCCTGCCTGATCTACGGCCTGGCGGGCAGCGGAAAGACCAGCATAGGCCTCCACCGCCTGGCCTATGTCCTCTACCGCGACAGGGAGACCATAAAGTCCGAGAATATATTGATCCTGTCCAACAACAACATCTTCGGCTCCTACATCTCCACCATACTTCCCGATTTGGGGGAGAAGCCCGCCCAGACCAAGGTCTTCGGCGATTTCCTGGAGGCGTTTCTGGGGGAAGGGCTGGAAATCGAGGATTATTACAGCCAGCTGAAGAGCATCGAAGGCCCTTATGCCGAGGAGAGGATCAAGTGGATTCAGATCAAGTATTCGGCGGAGCTGCTGGAATACTGTATCCGCTACTTTGCCGAATTCCCGTTCCGGATTCCGGAGATTCGCTATGAGGGGGAGGTCCTGGTATCCCAGGAGCTTTTGCAGAGCAAGCTGGATGCCGGGCATTACCATACCTTTCAGTCCAGACGGGAGAGGCTGGAATACCTGGCCAGGAGGGCCATCGAGGATTACTTCCTTCTCCATAAAGAGGAAATACGCGACAGCATCGCGGAGCGCGGGATGGAACGGAATGAAGAGTTATCGGAAAAAGAAATATATGCGCTCTATAAAAGGACCAGGAATGAGTATGTCCAACTGGCGATGGACGGAATCGGCCGCCTGAACAGGCTGGATTCCGGGAAGCAGATGGCGGAGGTCTTCGCAAGGTATCTGCGCCGGGCGGAAGTGCCGGAGGGGGATGAGGAGGCGCAGAGGATGTTCCGCTCGCTGGAGCGGGGGAAGCTCCTGTACGAGGACGCGCTCTTCTATCTGTTCATCAAGGAGCTGATGGGGGAGGCGGCCCCGTTCTCCCAGATCTACCATACCGTGATCGACGAATCCCAGGATTACAGCCTGCTCCAGCTGTATATCGTGAGATATCTGTTCCCGGGGAGCAGCTTCACCCTGCTGGGGGACATCTATCAGACCGTGAATTCCGTGACCACCATGCAAAGGTATGAGGACTATGAAAAGGTCTTCGGGTCTGGCCTGGTCCGAATCCGGCTGGGCAGATGCTACCGCTCCTCCAGCGACATCAATGCGCTGGCGTTTAGGCTGATTGATGAGGAGGAACGCCCCATAGCGGAGGAGTACTCCTATTTCGCCCGGACTGTCAGGAAGCCGCAGTATGTGATATGCAGGGACATGTTCTCCTGCCTCGGGCCCATACTGGAGCGGCTGGAGAAGTACCGTTCCGTGGCGGTCATCGTGGACGGCGAGGAGGACGCCCTTGCGGTAAAGGCCCATCTGCAGGGGCAGAAGGAGGCCCAGCTCCTCATCTCCCCCGACGACGAGATGAAAAGTAGGCTGTCGGTCATTCCCCTGCTGCTGGCAAAGGGGCTGGAATTCGATGCCGTAATCCTGTTCGGCTGCATCCGTTCCAATGAAAAGAACGCCCATATGAGGCGCAAGGTGTATCTGGGATGCACCAGGGCGCTGCACGAGCTGTATTTCGTGGAGAGGGAAACGCTGCCGGAGGGGCTGCGGGAATGCGAGGGGTATATGGAAATCGTGGACGATAAGTAAGGTCTGCGCGTAAGCCTCCCTCGGTAGACTTTTTCCTGAGATTGTGTTATACTAACCACCTGAAGCAATGCATTCCCTGAAAAGTACCACACGAATATACGGAGGGCGGCTGAATGGGCAACATGTGGGGGTTCTTTGAGAATATCAACGAAATCGTGTACGTTGCGGACATAGAGACCTGTGAACTGGTTTACATGAACAAGAAGGCCATGGAAGTCTTCAGCATCGGCTCCCTGGAGGAGGTCAAAGGAAAGCCATGCTATCAGATCCTGCGGGGCGGCGATGCCCCCTGTACGTTCTGCGGCAGATGCGGATCGGACAAAGGCTGCTTTGAACAGCAGTACTACCACAGGCACCTGGACCGGCATTTCCTGCTCAGAAGCACGCTCCTGACCGAGGGAGGAAGACGATGCCGTCTTGAAATGGCTCTGGACATAAGCGACCATGAGCAGCAGAAGAGCATGGTGCAGAGCGTCCAGAATCTGGAAGCCATCATCAACGAAGGGCTCCGGGTGGCCCTGCTGGAGGAGACCCCGGACCAGTCGCTTGAGGTGCTGCTGGCCTATCTGGGGAAGGCCCTGCAGGGCGGGCGGACCTATATATTTGAGAAAAACGCGGAGGGCTGCGACGACAATACCTACGAGTGGACGGCTCCCGGGGTGCGTCCGGAGAAGGAGAACCTCCAGAACGTGCCGCCGGAAGTCTGCGCCAGCTGGTATCGGAATTTCAGCATCGGCGGGCATATCGTCATCAATGACCTGGAGGACATCAGGGACAGCGACCCGCTCCAGTACGAGAACCTGAAGCAGCAGGACATCCACTCTCTGGTGGTGGTCCCCCTGTACGATGACGGCAGAATCATCGGCTTTTACGGGGTGGACAATCCGCCGGTGAAGTCCCTGGAATATACCTCGAACATGCTGCAGACAGCGGCGTACTTCATCGTCTCCTCCCTGCGGCGGCGCAACCTGGTCAGAGAGCTGGAAAAGCGCAGCCACAATGTCCTCTACGCCCTCAACGTGGACTACCTGGGCATCTATCAGGTGGATTTCACCACGGACACCTGCCAGATCTACCGGGAGAACGAATTCCGGGGAAAAAATCAGCCCGTCAGCTTTGCGGAGAGCTATCAGACAGCCATGGAGTGGTATATTTCCCGGTACGTGGTTCCCAGGGACCAGGAGAGGCTGCGCATGGTGACGAAAAAGGAATATATCCTGGCGCAGCTTAAGACGAAGAATAAATTCTTCGTCCGATATCAGGTGAAGGACAATGCGCCGGGCCTGAAGAACCTGGAGATTCATTTCTCCGTCACGGGGAATGGGGCGGAGGAGCAGAGCGCGATTTTTGCGTTCCGGGACGTGAACGCCCTGGTGGAGCAGGAGGAACGGTACAAGTCGGAGGCCAGGCAGAGCCTGGAGGACATTCTGGAAGGGGCCAGGACGGGCATCTGGACCATAGAGCTGGAGGAGGGCTGCGAGCCCCGGATGTACGCGGACAGGACCATGAGGATGCTCCTGGGGGCGCCACAGGAGATAGAGCCGGAGGAGTGCTATCGGCGCTGGTTTGAGAACATCGCCCCGGACTATGTGGACATGGTGCAGGACGCGGTGCGGGAGATCCTGGAGCGGGGGCGCTCCGAAGTGGTGTACCCCTGGAACCATCCCGAGCTGGGGAAGATCTACGTCCGCTGCGGCGGCATCCCGGACAGAAAGTTCAAGAAGACCGGAATCAGCCTCAACGGATACCACCAGGACATCACGGAGATCATGGTGACGAGGAAGAAGCAGGAGCAGGCCATCATGGAGCTGCTGGAGAAGGTGAGGCGGGCCAACTCGGCCAAGAGCGAATTCCTCTCCCATATGTCCCATGACCTGCGCACGCCCATCAACGGAATCCTGGGCATGCTCACTGTCATGGACCGGACCCGGGAGGATCCCGGGCGGCAGCAGGACTGCAGGGAGAAGATCCGGGTATCCACGGAGCACCTGCTGTCCCTTGTGAACGATGTGCTCCAGGTCAGCAAGCTGGAGAGCGGTCTGCCCGCCGCGGTGGAGGAGGGCTTCGACCTGGAGGACACGCTGCAGGATTGTATTACAATCATGTCTCCCCATGCGGAGGAGGCGGGGATCCGGCTGGCGCTTGAGGCGGATATCCGGCACAGCAGACTGATCGGCAACCCGCTGCATGTGAGGCAGGTCCTGACGAACATCATTGACAACGGAATCAAATATAACCGGCGGGGCGGCTCCGTGTCGATCCAGGCCAGGGAGCTTTCCTGCCGGGACGGCTCCGCGGAATACGAGTTTGTAATAAAAGACACCGGAATCGGCATAGGGGAAGAATTCCAGAAACACATCTTCGAGCCTTTCACCCAGGAGGACCACGGGGCAAGGACGCACTACAACGGCGCGGGCCTGGGCATGTCCATCGTAAAGAAGCTGGCGGACCAGATGGGCGGCGCCGTGGAGGTGGAGAGCCGGATCGGACAGGGAAGCGTCTTCCGGGTCAGGCTGTCTGTCCGGGTGGACGCAGGAGGGGAGGAGCGGCCCATGAACCGGGAGGCGGAAGCCCCTGGCGACATCTCGGGAATGCGGGTCCTTCTGGTGGAGGACAATGAGGTCAACTGCGAGATCGTGAAATTCCTCCTGGAACAGGCGGGGGCAGCGGTGGCCACGGCAAATGACGGAAAGGCCGCCGTGGACGCGTTCAGGGCTTCGGAATGCGGCGCCTTCCACTGTATCCTCATGGATCTGATGATGCCGGTGATGAGCGGGTTCGAGGCCGCCCGCATGATCCGCGGCCTGGACAGGGCGGACGCGGGGAAGGTGCCCATCATCGCCCTGTCGGCCAATGCCTTCGAGGAGGACATCGCCATGGCGAAGGACGCAGGGATGGACGAACATCTGGCAAAGCCCGTGGACATGGGCAGACTGTTCCAGGTGATGAGGCGGTTGAGGAACGACTGTCAGGCTTATTGAGGAGGCCTTGCTCCGAAGGAACGCGGCGGGTCTGCCGCTCCTTCCAGAGCCGTGTGCGGACGGCTCCCTGCCGCTGCTCCTGATCGAACTGAAGTGGAACAAAATACTTCTGGTAGGAATCACCTACGATGCCAAATCCAAAAAGCATACCTGCAGGATAGAGGAATGCAGGAAATAATGCCCCATCTCCCCCCCGGCTTTAGACGCATCTTTAGACGGCCGGCCTGCTATAATAATTAGTAGGCGGAGTCTGCCCTGTATCACAGATGCGGGAAACAAAGCCGAATACCTATACATTGGGGAGCGGAGCGAAAATGACAGAAAAGCAACTGCATAAATTGCGTCGGCAGGACCTCCTACAGCTGCTGGTGGCCCAGGGAAAGGAAGCGGCCCAGCTTCAGGCCCGGCTGGACGAGGCGGCGGAGGAGCTGAAGGACCTGCAGGACACCAGGACGAAATTCATAGAGCGCATGGATGACAAGGATGCCCAGATAGAGAAGCTGAAGCCCCGCCTGGACGAGAAGGACGCCCAGATAGAGAAGCTGACGGCCCGGCTCAACGAGAAGGACGCCCGGATAGAGAAGCTGATCGGCCGCCTGAACGAAAAGGACGCCTGGATCGGCCAGCTCACGGCGGAGATAGAGCAGTACCGCTCAGGGGAGATCCTGGGCTTCGAGGGAGATCCCTCCATCGATGAAGTGGGACAGAAGCTGAACGCCGTCCTCAGGGCGGCCCAGAAGGCCGTGGCCCAGTACCTGGACGGTGCCCGGGCAGCTGGCAGCCAGGCCGCCCCGCTCCCCACGGACATGCAGGGGCAGCCCTCAAAGGAGAGCCTGCCGGAGCCTGCTGACAGCTGGCCCGAACCGTCGGAGGAACGGGCAGGAGAGGGACAGCAGGGACAAGAGGAGCGCATATGAGCGAAGAACATACAGAAGCCATACAAGCCATGGAAGCTCCCACGGTGGAACAGCTGGAAGCGGAACTGAAAAAGGAGCAGTACAGGCATAACTACGGGAGAGTCCTGCGCAGCACCGCGTTCTCCCTCCTGGTGGTAGCCGCCGTGGCCGTCCTGGTGGCCGTCCTTCTGCTGCCCGTGCTGCAGATAAACGGCACCTCCATGACCGAGACCCTGCAGGACGGCGACATCGTCGTAGCCATCAGCAACTCCAAATTCAAGACCGGGGACGTCATCGCTTTCTACTATAATAATAACATCCTGGTAAAGCGGGTCATCGCCGCCGCCGGGGACTGGGTGGACATCGATGGGGAGGGCAACGTATACGTCAACGGCGAGCTGCTGGATGAGCCCTACATCACGGAGAAGGCCTACGGGAACTGCGACATCGAACTGCCCTACCAGGTGCCGGACGGGAAATGCTTCGTCATGGGCGACCACCGCGCCACCAGCATCGACAGCCGCAACACGGCGGTGGGATGCATCAGCGACAGCGGCGTGGTAGGGAAGATCATGTTCCGGGTCTGGCCCCTGGAAGAAATCGGCATCGTAAACTGAGCGGATTCTGCTAAAGAAAACCGCTCAGCGCGCCGATATATAAGAAGACATATCATTGATATGGAAAAATGAGGTAAAAAGCGGGTGTCTGCGGGCTGGAGGAGCATGCTCCCGCAGGATGATGTTAAAGAGGGGCTGCATGCTATCTGCTTCGCCGGCCGCGGGACAGACAGGGTGAGGGGACAGGGAGGTCTATAACACGGGCATGGAAGAGACGCGTTCCACGGAAGAGACTTGTACGATACATTTTGAATTGCTGGGTTCCTTTTCCTGCAGGGAATCCAGGGACGGCGAAAAGAAGAATACGGCGGCAGGCAGGAAGGTCATGTCCTTCCTCCAGTACCTGATCGTGAACCACGCCAGGGACTTGTCCTCGGAGGAACTGATCAGGCAGTTCTGGGGGGAGGAGAGCAGCGATCCGGCCAACGCGCTGAAGAACATGATATATAAGGTAAGGAGCCTGCTGAAGGGCATGCTGCCGGACAAAGAGAACCTGCTGGTGACTTTGCCCGGCTGTTATGCGTGGAACCCGGCATGCCGGCTGGAGCTGGACTCGGAAGCCTTCGAGCAGGCCTGCCTGGAGGTCAGGAAATATGCCGGGGACGCCTACCTGGAGATGCTGATGAAGGCCACCTCCCTGTACAAGGGGGATTTCCTCCAGGGGAACGACGACGAATGGGCCTTGTCCCTGCGCCGGTATTACCAGACCCTGTATCTGGATCTCTGCAAGATGGCCCTGCCCCTGCTCCAGAAGGGGGAGCGCTGGACGGAGATGATCGGCCTCTGCGAGCAGGCCCAGGGTGTGGATTTCGGCCTGGACACCTTCATCGTGTACCAGATGCAGGCCCTGATCTCCATGGGGCATCCGGAGCGGGCGGTCCAGGTATACCAGAGCTTCCGGGAGCAGCTCTGGCAGGAATTCGAGATCGAGCCCACGGAACAGGTGGAGCAGATCCACATGCTGGCGGAGAGCATGTGCCGCAGCGACGTGGACGGCCAGGACATCCTGAAGCTGGTGGCGGAGGGGGAACCGGATGCGGAGGCGAAAGCCTTCCTCTGCACCTTCAGCGTGTTCCGGAGCATCGTGGCCCTGGAGAAGCGCCATATGGCCCGCTCCGGGGAGACGTCCAGCATCGCCATCGTCAGCCTGGGCAACCAGGTGACCCCCACCACGGATGCCAGGAGGCTGGAGCGCGTCCTGATGGAGGGCCTGCGGACGGGGGACCCGGTGGCCCGGCTGGACGCGGGATCCTACATCCTGATGCTCACCGGGGCCTCGGAGAAGAGCGCCTGGACCGTCATGGACCGGCTGAACCGCACCTTCCATAAGGTATATTCCCATTCCAGGGCCTGCATCTCCTACCGGGTGTCCCCCCTGAAGCCCGCCGGGGCCTGCTGAAAAAACTGTAAAAAAAACCGGGAAAATAACCGGACGATGACCTTGGGCTGTTATAGTGGAACCAGAAACCGATGGAAAGGTGGAGAGACATGGTGCTACGGGAGAAAATGTTCCCCTGCCAGAGCCGGGAAGCAGTGGTGACGGTACAGACCTATCATAACGGCAATATGGACGGCTATCTGCAGCACCCCAGGCTCTCCGGCAGAGAGAAGATACAGAGCCTTTCCCAGATGATACTGCTGCTGAACAGCCTGATAGACATGGAGGATTGCCCGAACCCGTCCCTGCCGCTGGTGCCGTCCGTCGGCCCGGGGAGCGACAGCGCCAAGGTGTTCCGGATCCAGATACTCTTCAGGGAGCATTACACCTGGCAGGGGAGGCTCATCTGGCAGAATGAGAATCTGGAAGTGGTGTTCCACAGCGCGATAGAACTGATACAACTGTTCGACGAGATGTTGGGCGACTAGAAAAGGACAGGAGCGAGAGGCTTGGCATGACAGAGAAGGAATTGCGCAAACTCCATAGGCAGGACCTCCTGGAGCTGCTGGTAGAGCAGAGCAGGGAGGCGTCCAGGCTGAGCGCGGCGCTGGACGAGAAGGAACAGGAATGCAGGGAGATCACGGAGAACAACGAACGCCTCAAGGCCAAACTGGACGAGAAGGACGCGGGCCTTGCGCAGCATACGGCCGCCAGCGGCGAACAGTTGGAGAGCCTGAAGGGCAAGCTGGACGAGAAGGATGCCCAGATGGAGAAGCTCAAGGGCCGCCTGGACGAGAAGGATGCGGAGCTTGCGCAGCAGACGGCCGTCCGGGAGGAACAGTTCCAAAGCTTAAAGCATAAGCTGGACGAGAAGGATGCCCAGATAGAGAAGCTCAAGGGCCGTCTGGACGAGAAGGATGCCCAGATGGAGAAGCTCAAGGGCCGCCTGGACGAGAAAGATGCCCAGATAGGGAAGCTGAGGGAACAGACGGACCGCAGGGAAGAGAAGATAGAGAAGCTGGAAGCGGAGATGGAGAAGCTCAGGGCGATCAAATGGAGAGAGATGAAGGAAAGCGGTCTTCCCACGGAGCTCATGAGCAGGCTGAAGGCATTGATATGAAAGAAACGGATGCTGCGCGCCGGACGGAAATCAGATGATACAGAGGTTTGTGAATGAGCGAGGAGAATAAGAGAGAGCTGCCGAAGCTGGAAGCGCTGGAGGCGGAGCTGGAGCGGGAGCGCTACAGGAAGAGATACGCAAATGTCCTGCGGAGCACGGCGTTCTCCCTGGTAGTGGTGGCGGCGGTGGCGGTACTGATCGCGGTGCTGCTGCTCCCGGTCCTACAGATCAGCGGGACCTCCATGACGGACTCCCTCCAGGACGAGGACATCGTGGTGGCGCTGAACAGCTCGGGATATGAGACAGGTGACATCATCGCCTTTTATTATAACAACAACATCCTGGTGAAGCGGGTCATCGCCGCCGCCGGAGATTGGGTGGACATCGACAAGGACGGGAACGTCTACGTGAACGATGAACTGCTGGATGAACCCTATGTAACCGACAAAGCCCTGGGGGACTGCAACATCACCCTGCCCTACCAGGTGCCGGACGGCAGATGCTTCGTCATGGGGGACCACAGAGCCACCAGCATCGACAGCCGCAACACCGCGGTGGGATGCGTCAGCAACGACATGGTGATAGGAAAGATACTGATTCGGGTCTGGCCACTGGAAGGATTCGGGATCGTGAAGTGATAGGAGACCGGTAGAAGGAAGGAGACGGCATTATGAAAGATTTTTTAGCACAGGCGGCGAAGCTTTTGAAGAAAAACAAACAGTATAGACGCCAGATGGTTGTTTTCCTGTGCCTGGCTATGGTAGTGACTTTCGGCACGGTCACGGCCCTGAAGCTGTATGGCCAGGCCATGACCCACCAGGTGGAAGTGCTGGACTGCCAATACAAGGTGCACGAGCATACAGAAGAATGCTACGACAGGGACGAGAACGGGAACCTGGGGACAGAGCCTGTCTGCGGTTATGCGCTTTATGCCATCCATACGCACAACGATGCCTGCTATGACGCGAAGGGCAATCTGGTCTGCGCTCTGGAAGAGCATGAAAAGCATGAGCACACGGAAGAGTGCTACCTCACCGAGAAGGTCCTGGTCTGCGAGCTGGAGGAGACGGAAGTGACCGTTCCCCCTGAAGAGGACGCGGAAGCTCCTGAGGAGACGCCGGAAGAGACAGAGGCTCCCGCCGGGGAGGAGACCCCTGCGGAGGGAGAGACCCCTGTAGAAGGAGAGAATCCTGCCGAGGGGACTCCGGAAGCGCCTGCCGGAGACGAGGCCCCTGCGGCGCCTCCCGAGCCTACAGTGCCAGAAGGTCCAATCTGCGGCAAGGAGCCCCATACCCACGGGGAGGGCTGCTATGAAGACGCAATCGTCTGCGGCTTCGCGGAAGAGCACGCCCACGGGGAAGGCTGCGCCACCCAGACCCTTGCCTGCACCGTGGCAGAGCATGCCCATGGAGATGGCTGCACAGACGAAGAAGGGAACATGACCTGCACTCTGGAGGAGCATGCACACCAGGAGGGCTGCTATACACAGGAAATGACCTGCGGAAAAGAGGAGCACACCCACGCGGAGGGCTGCCATGCCCGGAATCTGGTCTGCACTCTGGAAGAGCATGAACATATAGAATCCTGTTACGCCCAGGCTCCGGCCGCACCGGCTCAGCCCCAGGGGAGCGGGGAAGCGCCTGCGGCGGAGGGCAGCGGGTCTCTGGAGGAATGCGACGAGACCGGAGAAGGCCATATCCACACCGAGGAGTGCTACGAGGAAGTCACCACGCTGGTCTGCGGGGAGCTGGAGCTCCACACCCATGACGACAGCTGCTACAGCGAGGAATGCTTCGATGAAGAGGGCAAGCTGATAGAGGGCAGCAGGGTATCCTGCGGGCTGCTCCAGCTGGAAGAGCACATCCATGTGCATACAGAGGGCGAAGACAGCTGCTTCAAGACGGTAGAGCTGACTCCGGAGGAAGTGGCGGCGCTGGAGAATGGGGCGAAGCTCCATATCCACGAGGATAGCTGCTACGATGAAGAGGGCAACCTGATCTGCGGCCATGACGCCAACCACGTCCATATGCCCCAGTGCTATGACGATGCCGGGAATCTGATCTGCGGCTACGGCACGGCGGTGCATGTGCATGAGGCGAAGTGCTATGATGCGGAGGGGAACCTGATTTGCGGCTATGAGACGGCGAGCCATGTGCACGAGGAGAACTGCTATGACGCAGAAGGGAACCTGCAGTGCGGCTATGAGACGGCTACGCATGTGCATGGGAAGGAATGCTACGATGAAGAGGGCAACCTGACCTGCGGATACGAGGCAGCGGCACATGTGCATGAGGATGGTTGCTATGATGCCGAGGGGAATTTGATTTGCGGCTATGGCACAGTATCCGATACGGAAGACACCGTGACGCTGGACGGCACATTCACTTATGAAGCGGAAGACTATACACTGGAGATACATGTCCAGACAGACGTACCTGCAGAAACGCAGGAACCTGACGCGCCTGTAGAATCGACCACGGACGAGGAGACTGCGGGGACGGAAGAAAAGGCGGAGAGCGGCAGCGAGGCCGAAGCGCCCAGTACGGAAGAGGGCAACAGTACAACAACAGAAGCCGAGTCTCAGCCTGTGACGGACGACAATGGGGAGGAACCCGGACAGGAAGCCAGCGCTTCCGGCATAGAGGAGCTTTCGGAAGTACATGAGGGTGATACGGATACGACTGCGCCCGAGACGGAGGAAAGCCAGGAGGGCGATGTGCCCGAGAACACGAATCCTGACGAGGCGGAAGGACAGCCGGAGCAGGGGGCGCAGATTCTGATAGCGGATGAAGCCAGCGGCCTGACCTTGAAGATGTCCCCTCTGGATGCCGCAGAGGAAATCTATGCCGAGATGGCTGATTATGTAGAAGGGATTGACGGCAGCAGACTGCTGGACTTGTCCGTGATGGAACTGCATGTATATCGGGACGGGAAAGAGATAGACATCTCCGATTGCACGGTTGCCGTGAACATAATGCCGAAAGCAGTGACCACAGAAGAGATGATTGAGGCTTATGGGGAAGAGGCTGCTGCGGAAGAAGGCAACGGAATCATCGTCTCTGCGTTACAGAAGACAGCGGACGGCGTGCGGGGGAGCGGAAATGTGTTCCTGACACCGGATATGGCGGAAATCCCGGTTCTCCAGAACGCGGTTGCGGAAAATGGCGTATTGGCGATTGCAAGATATGTGAACAATGAGACCATCACCAAGACCTTCCGGGGAGAGAGCTTCATTGTGACGGCTACCTATAAGCCGAATGCCAATATCCCGGCAGAGGCAGAGCTGCTTGCGGAGCAGATTACCGAGGAGAGTGACAGTGACCATTATGCGAAGCGCCAGGAGGAGTATCAGGAGGCACTGGGGGACGAGACGGCCACCATGCAGGCGCTGATGAAGATTGGGTTCTATGTGGAAGATGAAAATGGTGAGTTCACAACGGAAGTAGAGCCGGAGAGTCTGGTGACCATTACCATACAGTTTCTGGATGAGGACGGACTGGCGGAAGGAAAGCCTATCACGGTCATCCATTTCGCGGAGGACGGCACGGAGCTGCTGGAGGGCAGCAAGGTGGAGGGCGGCAGCACCACCTTTGAGATGGAGAGCTTCTCGGAGATTGCTGTCGGGTACGGCGTGGAGAACGTGAGGGTTCCGGTGGATGCGGAACTGAAGTATGAGACAGATGAATTCGAGGTCACATTTCGGATAGAGGGCGAAGTCAATGTTCCCGTTGGGGATATGGAACCGGAGGAAGAGCCAGGCGCGGAGGGAGAAGCCGCCGCGCCCGACAGCCCTGCGGAAAGTGAGGCGGAAGAGAGCGGCACCGGAGACGATGCTGCGGATGAAGAAGCCGAAGCGGAAACACATGACGCTGAGAGCGCCGAGCTTCCTGAGGGGAGCGAAAGCGGCGAAGCGGAAGACAACGGCGATGTGGAAGCAGATGTTATGACTTCGGAGAACGGTGTCTCTGTAATCATTGAAAACAGTGATTTGGAAAAGGAACTGGAGTTCCGTGTCGATCCTTTGGACGAGAATGCGGAAGAGTATGCCAAGGCTGCAGCCGCTGTGTACGCAGACGGGACAGAGGGAGCGGATGAGCTGGATGACCAACTGTTCCTGCAGGTGCTGTCTTATAAAATGCTATATGACGGCAAGAAGCTGGATTTGTCGGACTGTACAGTGACAGCGGAAGTGAAGCCCAGCGAGGCGCTGGTGGAATATGCGGAAACGGCTGTCGATTCTATGACGCTGGATTTTGATGGTGAGGAGCAGATACCGATTGATTTGGATATTAAGCCAGAGGTAGTGATAGCCGCTGTAGAATTAGCAGAAGATGAAACAGAAAATGAAATTGCTGATGCTATGGTAGTGAATCATGAGACAATGGCAGTGCCAATGATTTTGACGTTAAGCAGTAAAGCTGATGTTATGGCAATTGTGGGAACTAGCCAGGCGAATCCTGAGTTTACAGTACAATATTATGCACATTTGGATGTAATTGCTGAGGAAGGTAATGATAGTCAGAAATTGGATGTAATTGACACAGATAATGGTGGATTAAACAATGGAGGTAATTTACCGAGAAATGGAGGTGATGCATTCGTAGAAACAACTTCTCCCTGGGGAACGATTGTAAAAGAAATTACGAAACCGAAAGGAGCTAATACTAAGTACATTTATTTGGAGCAAGATGGCAATCGCTATAGAGTGAAAACAGAATCAGTTTTAAAAGAAATATATACAGAGGTGGATTACGAATATATTAAGGCTCCCAATATTCTGTATTTTAATCGTCTTTCTAAAAACGGTAATTACGAATTGAAGGAAATATGGGTGAGTACAATTGACAAAAGTGCAAGTACTAATCCCAATGACTGGAAGATATACAGTTTTAGAAATGAAGGTGAGAGTGAGGGGGCAGATATTACTTATACTACTGTGGAGAATGTACATTTTACGAATCGGCAGGTTACTGCAGAAAATCAAAATTTTATATTAATTGATTCGAATACAGTTATTAGGTTGGTATGTGACCCTACAAGAAAAGAAGAGTCAAATCAGAATGTATTTTTCTATGACTATGATATTTCGGATGGTAAGGTGTATAACGCCCCGGAAAAGAAAGATGCTAATGTATTGTCCCGCGGGGCTAATAAATCAAATCCTAATAAATCTGGAATATGGTACATCTATACAGATAGGCAGGGAATTAACAGTAATGGAAATACGTTAGGATTTGGAAACAATAATACAGGAACAACTATGGAGGACTTACAGTGGAATGGTAACTATTTGAATAGAACGAATGGCAAACTGTATAAAGATAGCAACAACAAATCTCATTCTGACCAATTAAGCTTTAAAGGGTGTACGTTTGGGTTAGTCCAATCAACAGATTCAAATGGACATCTAATATATGCCAATGGTGTTAATGCGCCTAAGCTGTTTAGTGACGGGCACGCAGCAGGAAAAACAGTATATTCTGGAGAAGCTGGCAGTTCACTTACTTTTGAACGAAAAGGTGATACGTATACTTTGGTAAAGGCGACTGCACCGGGGGGCACGATAGCGAATTTGCACTTGTTTAACCATCCTGGAAGCAACAACCATATATGGACAAATAATTTTTGGCCGCTTGATAAAGTCGAATCGGCTGGAAAAGATGGAAACGATTTGATGTTTGGAAAAAGAAATCAAGAACTGCAAGGTTTTAATGAACAGGGGGCAAATACCAATGGTATATCGGTTAATGACGATGGATTAGACCATAATAGCTTTTTCGGGATGCAATATCAAGTTGATTTTGAATTGACAGAAGACTATATAGGTCCATTAGAATACCTGTTTTATGGCGATGATGATATGTGGGTTCTTTTAAGCAAAAAGGATGAAAACGGGAATTATGGTAATGGAACTCTAATCTGTGATATTGGCGGAGTGCATAGTTCGGTTGGTGAGTATGTAAATCTTTGGGACTGGATTCCGAAAGGTGAGTCGGGAAAAGGAAATTATAGACTTTACTTTTATTATACGGAACGTGGTGCATACGGCTCTTCCTGTTGGATGCAGTTTACTTTGCCCTCAGTGTCATTCAGTACACCAAAACAGGATGTTGGGAATCTCAAAATTCAAAAAAAAGTTAACGGTAAAACGGATAATACAGAGGAAGAATTTGGATTCACAATCAAGTTCATGAAAGATAATGAACAGTTAATGGATGACTATTCATACAAAAAATACAGTAATGGTGTTTTTGTTGAAAATGATATCCTTATATGGAATGATGCTAAATTCTTTTTGAAAGCAGGAGAATATATTGACATTAGTTATCTTCCAGATGGAACCACGTACATTATTGAGGAAATTGGACCAGTGAAGGTACAACGGGATAGTGATGGAAATGTTGTTTATGATTCAGTAGGAAATCCTGTATGGACAGTTTTGTCAAATACCTATCATCCTGAGATTGACGGAGGTAGTGTTTCGGATACAAACCAAAATCAAGTAACTGGCATAATTGGCAAAGAGACAACTGTAGAAGTTACTTATAATAATGTCAATATGTTCGCACTTCCCGAAACTGGCGGCACCGGCACAATCCTATATACAATGGCAGGCGGCATGATAGTCCTATTTGGCGCAGGCTTTCTGTATAAAAAGAAATTCAGAGAAAGGAGGGGATGAGGGGGAGATATCCTCTGGAATCTGAAAAAAGGAACAGTAAATTTGTGGGAATTTACCCACATAGCTTCAGACAAGTACAAAATCATGGAAGGAGAGAAAGTTATGAAGCGTATGAAAAAGATAGTCAGCATATTGCTGGCGATGGTCATGGTTCTGGGAATGAGCCTGACTGTATTCGCAACAGAAGATGTTGGGGATGTAACAACTCCTGAAACATCCGGCACACCGGATGGGGGAAGCGGTAGTGGAACGGGAGACAATACCGAGCCTCCTAAACCAGTAACCCACATTTATGAAATCTACCAGATTTTCACTGGTGATTATGCGGATGGCGTTTTGTCCAATATTAAGTGGGGCCAAAATGGTACTGGAACAGTGGGAGAGAAGGTTGCGACAGAGGTTTTGGATGAACTGGAAGGGGTTAAAGACGCAACTTCTGATACAGAAAAGCTTGCGGTTATTCAGAAATATACGAATCTCGACAGTACCCCTATCAGAACTGGAAGTGAAACGACATATACAGGTTTGCCCGTAGGTTACTACTTGGTGAAAGATAAAGATGGTTCACTGACAGGAACGAACGTAGGATATACTTTATACGTAACTCAAGTAGTAAATGGTACTTTAACGTTTATTCCTAAAGCAGATGTCCCTACAACTGATAAGAAAATTGTAGAAGGTGAGAACAAGGTTGATACCAACGAGGCATCTATCGGCGATGAAGTAAATTATGAAATTACCGGTACTATGCCCAGCAACATCGCTGACTACAAGACCTATTACTACATGTTCACAGATACTCTGAGCAAAGGCCTTACCTATAAGGAAAATAGCATCAAAGTGACTGTTAACGGCGTAGATGTTACAAACTATTTCTATAAGGGTGTCGGAACATATGATGAGACAACAGGCACCACCATTGAAGTAGGGATTATAGATTTAAAGGCATTGTCTCTTTTGACAGATTTGGGAGTTGGAGAGATTACAAAGGACACAGAGGTTGTTTTGACCTATACGGCTACCCTGAATGAGAATGCTGTAATAGCAGGAGACGGAAACCCCAATGATGTCAAGCTGTCCTATTCAAATGACCCGAACAACAGCGGTAACGGCTCCACTACCCCTCCTGAGAACCCGGATAAGCCCAAGCCTACCCACCCGACAGGTGAGACTCCCAAGATTGAGGTTGTTACTTATACAACCGAGCTGACCATCTTAAAGACAGATGAGGACAATAAGTTCCTTCCTGGAGTTGAGTTCACTTTAACTGGCAACGGCGTAAACATTGTTCTGGTTACAGAAGAGACTTTCACAGAAGCATCCGATGGCGAGTATTGGAAGTTGAAGGATGGCACTTACACCACCACAGCACCTACCGTGGCAGACGATGAGACTGACAATAGTGCTGATTATGATGATGTAAATAAGAAATATGAAAAGACCACAACCGTTGTCACAAAAGGAAACGTAGGGGAGACAGCAACAGATGTAGTAGGCGTGGTTGGAGCAGATGGTACTGTAACTTTCAAGGGTCTTGGAGTCGGAGAATATACCATCACTGAGACAAAGACACTGCCGGGATACAATACCATTGAGCCGATTAAGTTCACCCTGACATTTAATGCAGAGACCAAAAGTTTTGTATCAGATAACAAAAATGTAACAGTGGGAGAAGATAATACGCTTGAGACATCTATCGTCAACCAGAAGGGTTCCCTCCTTCCTTCCACCGGTGGCATCGGTACCACAATCTTCTATGTAGTAGGCGGTATCCTGGTAATCGGAGCAGGCATCCTGCTGGTTGCCAAGAAACGCATGAGCAATCGCTAATCCGGATTGCAGCGGTACTTAAGCACATTTGAACAGCAACAACCCCCGGGGACGGAAACCCCGCCCCCGGGGATGCCGCACTTAACTGACACCTTCACGCGGTGTGCGGCGAGCAACGGATCCGACATGATCACATGCCGATCCGGCCGACGTCAGTAAGCAGCCAGGAGCTGCCGTATCAACTCAGTGTGGGGAAACCTATGAAGAAAAAAGAGGCCGAGAAAAAGAAGGGGAAGAAGAAAAGAAAAGGCCCTTCGATTTCGACAATCATATTATTCATTATACTGCTGGTAGGCGTAGGAATCCTGTTGTATCCGTCTATCAGCGACTGGTGGAATTCCATGCACGCCACAAAGGCGATCGCGGGATATGTGACGGCAGTGGAAGACCTGTCCGCGCAGGAGAGGGAGGATGCCATCAAGGCGGCCCAGGCCTACAACACCAAGCTTCTGAACGGTGTGGATTTCGACCTGACCGAGGAGGAATATGCCGAGTACGAGAAGATGCTGGACATCGGCGGCACGGGAATCATGGGATATGTGCAGATATCGGCCATCGGCGTGAACCTTCCAGTTTACCACAGCGTGGACGAGAGCGTGCTGCAGATTGCGGTGGGGCATATACCTGGCTCATCCCTTCCTGTGGGCGGGGAGAGGACACATTCCGTGCTGTCCGGCCACCGGGGATTGCCCAGCGCCAAGCTGTTCTCGGATCTGGACCGGATGGTGGAGGGCGATATCTTCACATTGAACGTTATGGGCCAGACCATCACATACATGGTGGATCAGATCCGCATCGTCCTGCCGGAGGAGACAGACGAGCTTGCCATACAGCCCGGAAGGGACTACTGCACATTGGTCACCTGTACCCCCTATGGCGTCAACACCCACCGGATGCTGGTGCGGGGCAAGCGCATAGAGAATATCGCCGGTGAAGTGGTGGTAGTGGCGGAGGCAGTGCGGATTCCGAATTACGTGGTGATTCCCGCAGTGGGGATTCCCCTTCTGTTCGTGACGCTGGTCACTGCCCTGATCGTCAGCAGCGTCAAGGGCCCCAGGAAGAGCAAGAAAGAGATTCTGGAGGAACTCCGCAGGAACGGCTCCGAAGAGGGAGATCTGGAGGAAAAAGAATAGAACCGGAAAACAGTGGCCGTCCACCCCATGCCGGAATCTGGCGCCGGGCTGGCTGTCACGGAACGAATAATAGGAGGAGACTGCTCATGAAAAAAAGATGGATATATCTGCTGACTGCGCTGACCCTGGCCGTCGGTATGTGCATCGCAGAGCCGATGGCGGGCATCGCGGCGCCTCTTGAGGCGGATGACGAGGGGTTCGTGGCCGGAAGCTGTTCCCTGATCGTCTATCCGGAGGATCCCCATAAGGAAGGGGCGGACAGCTTCGGGGAGGATTTTGCAGGGGCGGACGTGGTGGTGGATCTGTACCAGGTGGCCCGGGCCGTGAAGACATCGGGACAGGATACCTATCATTACGAGCTGACCGGGGAGTACGCCTCGCTGAAGCTTCCGGACAGCCCGGAGGAGGGCGCGCAGCCCGCGGCGAGCTGGGAGGAGACGGCCCAGCAGGCGGCCGCCATCGCCCTGGACGCGGCTTCCCCCTGCACCCCTGTGAGCGGCAGCGGAGAGTCTGCGGGCACAAAGGTGGGCAACCTGGCGCCGGGCCTGTACCTGCTGGTGGCCAGGGGCAGGAACCTGACGGAGCTGGCGGACTATAAGATAGAGATAGAGCAGACGGATTCCCTGACCCAGGAGGAGTCCAAGCGGATCGCCACCATAGCCGATTCCCAGCAGTACACATACGCGTTCCTCCCCCAGTTGGTTTCCCTGCCTACCAAGGAGGCGGACGCAAACGGCGTCATCAACACGGCGAATCCGGGGGACTGGATTTTTGAAGCATCCGTGAACCTGAAGCCGGAGCGGCTGGACCGCTACGGCTCCCTGGAGATCGTCAAGACCCTTTCCGAGTACGAGACCATGGGAGGTGTCCAGGAATCCGCCACTTTCGTCTTCGAGGTCACGGGCATGCTGGACGACCAGGTGGTCTACAGCAACGTGGAGAGCATCACCTTCACGGCGGCTGGGCAGGAGAGGGTGGTGCTGGACAGGATTCCGGCCATGGCCCAGGTCACGGTTCGGGAGGTGTACAGCGGCTCCAGCTATCAGCTCACCGTGCCGGGAGACCGGACGGCCACGATAGCGGCGGACGATGTGGTATCCGTGGAGTTCGAGAACGAGTACGATGGCCGCAGGACCAATGGCCATGGAATCAAGAACCAGTTTGTATACGATGAGGAGGCTGGGGCGTGGCACTGGTATTCCAGCCCGGCACAGGAAGCCGCCGGGAACCAGGGCGAGCCGCCTGCAGGAAACTGAGAGTAGATGTATGGCCCAATGCGGAACTGGAAGCAGCATGACACGGTACAGTGCCTGAAGGATTTACGGACGCATGCATTTTGCGGGCGGAAATCCTTCACGGATGCTGGTACTGTACCGTGTCACGCGGGACTGGAATAAGGAGAAGAAGATGAAGAGAAGGAGATTTTATCCTGGAGCCCTTGCTCTGGCGGCCCTGACGGCAGTGGCCTTTGCCGGAATCGGTGAGGCCTGGTCCTATTTTACCACCTATGCGGAGGCGGCAGGCGGCTATACCATCCAGCTGGGGGACAGGACGGAGATCACGGAGGAGTTCACGGACTGGACGAAGCATGTGGTGATTGAAAATGTGGAGAGTTCGGAGCCGGTGTACATCCGCGCCAGGGCGTTCTGCGGGAGCCAGTACACGCTTGTCTACTCCGGCGAGGGCTGGACCCAGGGCAGCGACGGGTACTATTATTATGGAAATATAGTAAACGGCGGCGCAAGCACGGGACGGCTGGATATCAGGATCGAGAACATCCCGGCGGATCCGGAGGAGATGGAGCGCTTCAATGTGGTGGTCATCTATGAGAGCACGCCGGTGAAGTATCATGAGGACGGAAGCCCCTACACGGTGGAGGAGACCGACTGGAGCGAGCTTCTGGATACCGGCAGCACCGTCAGCGGCGGTACGGAAGGAGGGGGCCAGGCATGAAGCAGAAGAAGCAGAAAAAGCGTTTGAGGGCGGCATCGCCCATCGTCACCGTGGCGCTGTTCGTGGTGGCAGTGGCCATGCTCCTGGGCGGCTCCATCGGGGGCACCAGGGCTGCGCTGACCTATTATTCCGAGACTTATACTTCCCGGATCCAGATGTACGACATCGGCGTCTCTCTGGTGGAGAACGACAAGGAAATATCCTGGCGGGACTACAGCAGCGCCGGGGACGGGACCTGGAACGAGCATACGGGGGTGCTGCTGGAGAGCATGCTCCCCGAGGGCGAGAAGCTGACCCTGGGGAAGAAGTACAGGGAAGAGCTGAAGGTCCGCAATACCGGGACCATCAACCAATATGTCCGTGTCAATATATACAAATACTGGCTGGATGCCAATGGCGTGAAGATGCGCGACCTTTCTCCGGACCTGATCGACCTGAACCTGGTGAACCTGGGGACGGACTGGATCGAGGATGAGGGGGCCAGGACTAATGAGCGCACTGTCCTGTATTACAACAAGCTCCTGTACGCCCAGGGGCAGGGGACTTCCGAGACGCCCCTGTTCGCGGACTCTCTCGTCATCGATGACAGCATCGCGAAGAAGGTGTCCCAGGAGACGCAGACCAATGGAAACTATACGACGATCGTCACCACCTACGACTATGACGGCGTGTCTTTCCGGGTGGAGGTAGAGGTGGACGCCGTGCAGGAGCACAATGCCGAGGACGCTGTATGGAGCGCCTGGGGCAAACGGATTTCCGTGGGCGAAGACGGTGTCTTGAGCCTGGTGGAATAGGGGGGTGGAACGCATGAAGAACAAGAAAATCTGGACGGGGCTGCTGTCCTGTCTGACGGCCCTTGCCATGTCGCTGCCGGTCCATGCGGAGACCTTCTATGGAGACGATAGCTGGAGCGTGGTGTTCAACGCAGAGAAGCAGATGGTCAGCTCCTTCAGCACCGCGGACATCAACGACGTGGTGGGAGGCATGCAGCCCGGGGACAATGTGATCGTCACCCTGAGGCTGAAGAACGAGAATCCCACGGCCACGGACTGGTACATGCAGAACGAGGTCCTGTACTCCCTGGAGGACAGGAGCGCCAACAGCCAGACTGGCGGCGGCGCGTATACCTATCGGCTCACTTATACGGATCATACCGGAGCGGTGCAGACCCTGTTCGACAGCGACACGGTAGGCGGCGAGAACGGGATCACCGTGGAGGAGACGCTGGAAGGCCTCCATGGAGCCACCAGCGCGCTGAAGGATTTCTTCTATCTGGATACCGTGAACAATGGAGAGGGCGGCACCATCACCCTGGAGGTGGCGCTGGACGGCGAGACCCAGGGCAACAGCTACCAGGACACCCTGGCGGACCTGCAGATGAACTTTGCGGTGGAGCTGCGGGACGACCTGCCTACACAGCCTACGCCCAACCAGCCGGGAACCCCGCCCACCCCTGTGGACGACACGCAGCCCACGCCCGAACCGGGCAGGAGGACCGACATAGTGCGCACCAGCGACGAGAGCCAGCTGCCTTTGCTGGCGGCCATCAGCGGCGTCACGGGGCTGATGCTTCTGGGCTACTGCATCTATTGTTTCAGAGAGCATAAAAAGAAGAAGGGGGAGTAGACGGATGAAGACGCTGAAGAGGATATTGTATACCGCGCTGTGCCTGTGTCTGCTGCTCACCACGGCCCTTCCGGCGTCCGCCAGGGAGGAGGAATATACCTATACGGTCCGTTTCTTCGCGGGGAAGCAGGGCACCTTCCAGAACGGGGAGATCATGCTGGTGGAAAAGGAGCTCCATTACGGAGACCGCATCAATTTCTACTACAATGCCGTGAACCTGCATGACAACAGCAAGTATTATATCCGGGGCATCCGGGAGAGCGGGAAGGACAACAGCGACAGCTTCCAGACCTCCTCTTTCGTGGTCACCGGGGACATGGACTATGTGATAGCATACGGGATCCTGGGGGACGCCACTTCCTACACCATCAACTATGTGGACACGGAGGGGAACACCCTGGCACCCAGCGAGACGTATTACGGCAACGTAGGCGACCGCCCCGTGGTAGCGTATATCTACATCGAGGGATGGACGCCCCAGGCCTACAATATGACCCAGACCCTGAAGAAGGATCCGGCGGAGAATGTGTTCACCTTCGTGTACACCAGGACGGAGCAGCCGGCTGCACCCCAGCCGCCTGCCCCTGCCCCGGCCCCCGGGGAGCCTACGCCCGCTCCGGAGCCGGAGCCCGTGCCTCCTACCCCCCAGGCCCCTGAGAACCCGGGCATCGTGGTGATACCCAATGACGACACCCCTCTGGGGGGCGGGCCGGGCGGAGCCGATGCGGACAATCCGGACGCTCCCGGGCCTGATGGTGACGGCTTGAATCCCGTAGGGGAGGACGACGAGAATATTCCCGATGACGATACCCCCCTGGGGAGGCCCGATGAGATTGAGGACCTGGACGAGGATGCCGTGCCTACGAGCAATTTCCTGGGCTCTGACGCCAGGCTGCTGGGCATTCCGGTGCCGGTGATCATCGTGGTGGCCCTGGCCGCTGTAGGCGCCGCATGGTATTTCCTGTTCATGAGGCGGAAGAAGCAAAAGGACAGGAGCGAAGGGGAATCATAAGCACATCCACCCGGAAGGGGCAGCCCTTCCGGGGACAGGATTTGGAAGAATAGGAGAATTATGACGACAGAGGATATGGAATCGGTTATAGGTTCTTCCGGCAGAAAGGGTAGGAAATTTTTTCCTGCCCTTTGCAGCGTGTTCGGGACTGTGATCCTGCTGGGAGTGATCGCGGCATTTTTCCCTTTGACAGTGCCGCGGCTTATGGGCTATAATATCTATGAGGTGGTCAGCGGGAGCATGGAGCCGGAGATCCCGGTGGGCAGCGTGATCTATGTCAAGGCAGCGGAGCCGGAGACGGTGGAAGCCGGAGACATCATCGCTTTCGTCCAGAACGGCTCGGTCATCACCCACCGGGTGGAGGAGAACCGGTACGTGGAAGGGGAATTCGTCACCAAGGGGGACGCCAACAGCAAGGAGGACATGGAGCCTGTGAAGTACGGCAGCCTGGAGGGGAAGGTGGTGTACCACTTCCCTGTACTGGGCAGGATCATGACGCTGGTTTCGGGCAACGTGGGGAAGCTCTACGCGGCGCTGCTGGTGCTGTGCGGCGTCATGTTCCACATGCTGGCCGGGGTGCTGCGGGGGAGGCAGGGCTGACGGAGAGGTATGGATGATGGACTGCTGGCCTGGAGCCTGGATGTCTGCTGTGTGCTTTAGGGTTGGATGAGGGACATGGATGGCGTGTTGTCCTGGAGCCTGGATGCCTGCTGCGTGCCTTAGGGCTGGATGAGGGACATGGATGGCGTGTTGTCCTGGAGCCTGGATGCCTGTTGCATGCCTTAGGGCTGAAGGAGGGACATATGGGAAAATGGATCAGAAGGGTTGTGGTGCTGGCAGTGGCGGGGGTGTTCCTGTATTCCATGGCCTCCATCGGAATGACGCTGTACAGATATTATATAAGCGATAAATCATACGACGACACCGCGGAGCAGTTTACGGCGCTGGCTACCGGGGCGGAGGATGCCGCCGGGGAGAGGGGCTCTGCGCCGGGGAGCGTGGGCACAGAGACTGCGCCGATTAGTGTGGACTTCGATGGGCTGCGGGCCGTGAACGGCGACATTATCGGGTGGATCTACTGCCAGGACACGCCCATCAACTACCCGGTGGTCCGCGGGGAGGACAATGAGTTCTATCTCCACCACGGCTTTGACGGCGCGGACAGCAATTCCGGCGCTATCTTCATGGAGGTACAGAACCGCCCGGGCTTCGCGGATGCCAACACGGTCATCTACGGGCACCACATGAAGAACGGCTCCATGTTCGCCGCGCTTGCGGAATACGCGGATCAGACCTTCTACGAGGAGCATCCGGTGATGTGGCTCCTGACGCCGGAGCAGGACTACAAAATCATAGTATTCAGCGGCTACACCGCGTCCGCTGGCTCGGACACCTACCAGATATTCGAGGGGGCCAGCGGGGAGTTCGACGAGTACCTGGAGACAGTCCAGGGCAGGTCAGATTTTACCGCGGACATGGAGCCGGACGGGGCGGCGAAGTACGTGCTGCTCTCCACCTGCGCCTATGATTTCGAGGACGCCAGGTATGTGATACATGGGATGCTGGTGCCGGTAGGGAGCGCGGCGGGTGTCCCTGGGGAGGCGGGGCAGAGAGGATGAATAAAAAAGGGGCTGTCTGTCACCTAAAGCTGTGACATCAGCCCTTTCTTTATATGCTGTTATCAATGAAATCCAGAAATGCCGCGAAGCTGCCAGTCTTCAGATTCTGATAATGCTGTCTGAGCTGTTCGCAGATGCCGGAGATTCCTTCCTCCCGGAGCAGAGCCCCCAGTCCCTTCTCTACAACCTGGTCTAAAAAAACGACCAATGGTTCTATCATATAGTACCTTTCATATTCTTTCAGTTCTCTCAGCATAGGTTCCATGTCATCATTCCGATGGCTATCACAGATTTTGCTGAAGTTTTCCTTGATGCCTTCATAGTCCCTAGAATCCCATTTCCTGATCACGATGCTCACCGCAATGATCCTGGAGATATTCGCCAGAGGGAGGCTTCCCGGACTTCTGTTGATATGCTCATAATAAGCATGCTGGATTCGAAGATATTCATCCAGGTCATCGATTCCAAGAACATGAATCATGAAGATATCCGCTATGGATTCCTCATATATCTTCTGGAGGATGACGGAGAGGTCTTCGACTTTGTTCAGCAATGTGCCTGCATGGCTATGAGGAATCTGCATTTTTCCATTGTAGTCATAAGTACAGCGGATCAAGATGCTCTGGCAGTATTGGCATACGGAGTTCCGATATTGGTCGAACTTTGCCCCTTCCGATTCCTCCGGGCCAAGAATCTTCAGGAAAGATTCCATAGGGGAGGCTTCCTCTGTCGGTATATAGCCATCGGCGATATACGCTTTCAGCATCTGCGCCATGACCCGTGACATGCTCCAAAAGTAGGCAGCGTTCCTTTTCTGCCGGTTCCAGCCTGCCCGGATGAAATTTATCCGGGCAAATTCATCCTGCTGATCGCTCTCTGCCTGATGAATGTTCAGAAAGTCCAGAAAACAGTCCAGAGCATCCCATAGATTCTCGCGCATCCTTTTATCATTGATGGATGTGCTGGCTTGGAAGAGACGGAGAATCAGGCGTAACAGGGACTCCTGGATGCTGGAGCACAAACGGGTCAATGCTGCTTTTCGGGAGATGAAATTATTCAGCACTGCCTCAGCGGTCTGAAGATTCCCAACCGAAATGGGCGATTCCTGGGAAGGCTCCCAGCGCTCCTGCAACATAAAGCGGGTGTTGGTCTTATGGATGCCTGTGTTCGCAGGGGACAGCGCGCCTTCATCCCAGAAGAGCTGTACGAATTTGTCGGTATCACGGATTTCTCCTACAATATCATAGTCGTATTTCCCCAGCACGGAAAAGACCTCATAGCCCTCCTTCAAGGCTTCTCTTATCCGGTCGTCATTTTGGAAGTGCTCTACTGTTATCTGTGAGGAACAGGATAAGCGGACGGACACTCTGAGGTCGGACGGCTCCTTCCACGCATGGCGTTGTTCCAGGTTCAGCCCGGAGATGGTGTATGTCTTCCGGAAGTAGATTCCGGCGTTGATGAGGCTTCTGCGATAGACGGCCAGCATATGCTCAAGTGCAGCGTAACTGTTCCCGCGCAGGACAAGGGCATAGTCATAGATGGAGAGACAACCGTAGAGCTGTCCTTTTACGTGTTCTTCCGGCTTCAGGCTGGCTTCCAGGCACTGGCACAGTATCTCATTATAAGAAGCAGTGTCTATATGGGGAGGCTTCTCTAAATCCAGGACTGTCAGCATGATTAACGGTAGACCTTCAGCGTTTTCGGGAGATAGCAAACCTTGTTCTGCGCTGACCGGATAGAGAAAAAGTTTTTGGCGGCTGTCGTATTTTTCCCGCTCTTTTAAGGCCTCGCTCTCCAGAGACCTGCTGAAGCCCTGAAAGCCGGAAACAGGAAGGACATCCATGCAGTCGAAGTTCGTCCATGTCATGAACATGGCTTCCCGTATCGTGGCTTCATTTTTTGATTCATTCCCCTTTGTCGTTCTTCCGTACGACTATATTCTTTATAGCGGTTGACATATGTAATTTGACTAGAACTGGCATGGATTTCAGAAGTGACTCCATCTTACCATAGTATGATGGACAATGCAATATTGAATAGCATTGAATTATAGCAGCGGCCCTGAAAAGCAGGCGGCAACTGATTGCATCGAAGATTTTGCATCGAGATTTTTCAGGTATAACTTGCCCCGGGGAAAAAGTTGTGCTATACTGAATCCATCAGACGGGGCGGCAGCCCCGGAGAGATTCGGCAAGCAGGACATTCGGGCCGCG